>VTLG01002568.1_pt1 | contig 25239 bp, 15 predicted proteins | sample 4694571 | NCBI WGS metagenome assembly VTLG01 (sample SAMN12604809, study PRJNA352737) | marine metagenome | biome: ENVO:00000447; feature: ENVO:00000209|ENVO:00000569|ENVO:01000036; material: ENVO:00002151; isolation source: viral sequences binned using virsorter ...
AACTTTGGAGAAAGATTATCAGCAGGTTTAGCTAATGTAATAGGTAGTTTTGCAGGGTTAACTGATGGAGAGGTAGAAGCATTAGCAAGAGACATAAACGATACAGTACAAAGTGTTCTTGCTTTTCTATCAACTGAATTAAAAGCAGTTCAAGAAACTTTTAGAGCTTCTTGGCCAAATGTAAAAATAGCTTTTACTGGACTAACTCAAATTTTAGAAGGAGAGTTTCTTTCTGGTATTAACAATTTTAGTTCTGGTATATCAGGTATAGCTACTAACTTAATAGAGTCAGAAAGTATATTAGCAAAAGCTGTTCTTGCTTTAGCTGCGATAAAAATAGGAAGTGCAGCTATAGGATTTGCGGGAGCTATTGGTCCTATCTTTACTGCAATATCATCTATAGTAACAGGAATAGGAACTATATTTGCTGCAGTAGGAGGTAAAGCCGCTTTTATTGCAGCATTCAAAGTAATAGGTGCAGGAGCTGCTGCAGCTACCGGAGGGACGCTTGCAGCTGTCTTAGTTCCTTTAGCTTTAGCTTTAGGAGCTGTATTACTTCTTAAAGGCACGTTTGATGGTTTTAAAGCTGCTGTAGAAGAATATAAAAATTCGGGTGATCCTGTTAAAGCTCTCAAAGCTTTCTTTGGTACTTTTTTCGATAGTATTATAGGAGTGTTTAAAAATATCTATAGTTTTCTAACTGATCAAATTGACACAGTTGTGTTTAAAGTAAAAGATTTTCTTGGTCTTGAGATGACTAAAGCAGAACAATTAAAATCGCGATCACAAGACGTAGAAGAACAAAGAGCTAAACTTGTATCAATGGAAGAAAGAGGAACTTTTGGCGAAAACCAGCTTAGAAGACAACGAGAAAAACTAGCTTCCATGGAAGCTGAATTACAAGGTGTTGGTAATGCAGCAGCGATAGACAACCAGATTCTTAATAGTGGTGTAAGTACTTTTAAAGACTATATTCAAGCCTTAGAAGATAATAAAGACTTAACTACAGAACAAAGGTTAGAAGAGTTACGTGAAGCTAGAGAAGCTAGAGAAAAAATGTCTTTCCAAAACTTTCAAGTTCAACAAAATGTAGAGAATAAATCTTTAATAGCTAAAATTAAAACTAGAGCTGATAGATCAGCTTCATTTACTACTCCAGCTAATGCTCTCTAAGATCTTCTTTTAGGTCTTCTTGGCCTTCTAAATGTAAGGTTTTTCATTTTAGGTCTATTTGAAGCTTTGCTTTCGTTTATTAGAACTGCTTTATCAGTTTCCCAGTTCAAAATTCCCATAGCTTTCAAATGATTTTCTGTCCAAACTTCAAATATCATACCATTTCTTTTACAGAATTTTTTAGCTTTATTCCATTTACTTCTATTAACTGCATAAGTAGCTACTTCTCTTAGATATTTTGAAGTCTGTCTTCCAGGATTTTTAGGTCTTTGTATTTGTATAGCTGGTTTTACTTCAACCACTTTAACTACATTCTCTTTATCTTTTAGAATAAAATCAGGATAATATTTAGCTGTACCACCTCTTATAGGGTGATCATACATAATAGCTATTTCTTCTGAACCCCATTCAACTATATCAGGGTTTTCATCTAACCATCTCATTACATTTCTTTCCCATAAAGATCTGTAAATTACATTGTTAGAGTCACCTATGTATTTTTCAGGGTGTTGGAAGGTGGTGAATTTTCCTTTATAAGCCATGATATCCTTATTAAATAGTATACTGAGGTATTTATTGAATGAGTTTTGTTTTTAAGTCTTTGAAATTTCCAGAGAACGTAGGTTCTGATCAAGTTCCTAATTATGTTAGATTTGTTCCCAAGATAATTAAGTATGGAGGAACTCAGAGTTTAAGAGCTGGAACAAACGCAGTTGGTGCTCCTTCTTTAGGAGGTGGTGGTCTAGGAGGTATAGCTCAAAGTTCTATTGTTCCTGGCTTAGGTGGAATAGCTGAAAACTTAAATGCTGCTGTATCTAACTTTCAAGCAGCAGCTGATGGAGCTGCGCAAAGTTTAGGAAATGTGGTAGGCGCAGTACAAGACGCTGCTAATACTTTTAATAATAATCCAAGTGTATCTGGAATTGCTCAAGCTGCTTCAGGTTTAATTTCAAATGTTTTTAATATTACAGCTTCTCATTTAAGTTTTGGTATTGCAGTTAACCCTGATAGATTACATCCTACAGGTTCTATTAATCTCTACTTACCTCAAAATTTAGAAACTAACTCTTCAGTAGATTATGAAACTGCTGCTTTAGGTGGTGTAGGTGTAGGAGCAGCTGAAGCAAGTAGAGCTGAAAGAGCTGATCTTAGTTCAATAGCAGGTCAAGTACTACCCGGCGCTATTCAAGATCTAGTTAATTCTGGAAACAGAAGAGCTATATTAGGTATAGCTACGAATAGGGTAGCTAATAACTTCTCCTTTCAAGTTTTTAATAGTGTACTTCATAGACAGTTTGCTTATGAATTTAGAATGATGGCAAAGAACGAAAATGAATCTAAAGCTATCAAACAAATATGCGATATGTTTTTATTCTTTATGTTACCAGCAAGGGTAGAAGAAAGCGGTATAGGATTATATGAGGTTCCTTGTCAATGGCAGATAGAATACTTAAGAAAAGGTGCACCTTTAGGATTTCATATGCAACCTAAAAATTGTTTCTTGCAAAGTGTAGATGTAAGTTACGGAGGAGATCCAGGTAACTCAACTTATAATGATGGAGCACCAATGGAAGTAACTGCTAGATTACAGTTTATTGAAATAGAACCATTACATAGAAAAGGACCTGCATTTACTCCTACACCATTAGATAATACTAGTTCTGGTTTAGATAGAATAGATCGTGAAGGAATGGGAAGCGTTGGTGACGGTTAATGAGCTACTTTGGTAAATACGAATATGTTAACTATACTTTTCCTGATGGGAAGCAAAGGTTTTTTAAAAATCTTAGTATAAGGTTAGATCTTTTAGATAGAGTCAAAAAAGAAGATACTAGATTTCAATCTTTTTATGTTCAAGATGGAGACACACCTGACATAATTAGTCAAAAAGTATATGACACTCCTATGTTTCATTGGTGTATTTTATTAGCTAATAACATAACTAATATCTATACTCAATGGCCTAAAACTAATAGACAACTTGAAAATTTTTTAGTAGAAAAATACAAAAAAATTTTAACTATGAGAGATTCTGATATAGTATTATCTAGAGAAAAAACTCTAGAGTTTATAAACTTTGTAGGTACTCCTAGTAACCAATTTCAAGATTCAGATAATGGAGTACTATACAGACCTAGACATTTTACTGACTCTAATAATAATATTTACAGTTATGAATCTGCTTTTGGTCAAGCTTTGGATGCTTTTGGAAGAGTTATTGTAAGACCAACTTTTACTCCTGTTTCCATTTTTACTTATGAGTTTGATCTTAATGAAGTAAGTAGAGATATAGTAATTCCAAGCGCTGCTCTAGTTGAACAAATGGAGAGAGAACTTAGATTATTGACCAGCGAGGCTTAACATATGGATTTAGACTATCAATTCTTTCCTGGTAGAGTAAAAATTACTAATATCATTATCAGTAATGGAACTGATAAAGCTGATATTACTGAACTTATGAAAGAAATAGATATTAATACAAGTATTAACAGCTCATCTGCTACTGTAGAAATATTAATATCTGACGCTATAAATTTTATCCATTCATTTAAACCTAATGCAGGAGATAATATAAGTATTGAATTTGGTTACAAAGATTTATCTAAAATTTTTAACTTTAAAGTCTTAAAAATTACTTCAATGGCAGATTTTACTAGACAAAGATCATATATTATTAGATGTGTCTCAAACTTCTTTTATAAAGCAATGCATAGAGATGTGGTTGGTTCTTTATCTGGTACTACTTCCGAAATAGCTAAAGGTTTATTTTTAGAAAACTCAGATGTAGAAAAAATAAACATATGGGAAGATAGTAAAGGAGTACAAAAATTAGTAATACCTAGTTGGGGATTAGGTTATACTATGGAGTGGTTAGCAAGAAGATCTGAAGCTAAAAACTTTCCTTCTAGAATGTATTTCTTTCAAGACTCTAATATGAAATATAATTTTATGCCTATTGAAAAGTCGCTATCTTTGTTTAAAGATAAACCTGCGTTTAAATACACGTATAATAAAATAGCTGCATCTAAAGGTAAAAATCAAACTCCTAATTCAGCTGATTCTTATACAGCTATTAAAGATTTAAGTTATAGTGATGAACTGTTTAACATACAACACGCATATGATTCAGGTAAACTAGCTGGTATTAGATATTCTCCTGATATAGTTAATAAAACTTATCAACCCGTAGGGTATAATTATTTTGAATCTTTTTCACCGGAAAATTATTTAAACAGTAGACCTCAATTTAATGCTTTTGATTATGGAGATGGTATATCAGTATATGATGTTAATCATAGTGGAATGCATGAAAAGATAACAAAATTTAATAAACCAAGTTCTACAAGTAATATAAGGTTTAACAGCTTAGATGATAGTCAAATTATAGATATATTAGTAGTAGGAAATGAAGCAGTAGACATAGGTCAAATAATCGAGTTAGAAGTAAGTTCACCTGAACCTGCAAGTGATAATAGAACGGATAAACTTGATAAGAGATTTTCAGGTAAATATTATGTAGTAGCAAAGAGAGATGTTTATACTGAAGATACTCATACAATGTCTTTAGGTTTAACTAAAGAGTCACAAATTGGAGATGTAACATGAGCGGAAAAATATATTCAGGTGGTATGGTATGGTTTATAGGGTGTGTAGAAGATAGGATGGATCCTGAAGAGATAGGTAGAGTAAGAGTTAGATGTTTTGGAATTCATACAGATGACAAAAACGCATTACCTACTGAAGACTTACCATTTGCAAGTGTAATGTTACCTATTAACTCTGCAGGAACAGGATCTATAGGACAATCTGCTACAGGTATAGTAGAAGGAGCTTGGGTTGTTGGATTCTTTACTGATGGTGAAAATATGCAACAACCTCTTGTTATGGGTGTTCTACCTAGCACTCCTTATGCTCCTTTAGATCTAGATAAAGGTTTTTTAGATCCTAATGGAATTAACCCAGTAAATGTAGACTTTAATAATGATCAACCAATCTCAGCTACTAGTAATTTTAGACAACATCCTAGTTATTTTGCTAGAGAAGATATAAGACAATTAGATGTTGAAACAGCTGTTCCTCCTAAAATGACTACTGCTGCTGAAGACTTTCCTGACAAGTATTATGAAAGAATAGTTTGGTCTACTCCTGAAACTCATCAAGGAGGAGAACCAAGTTATCCATATAACAAAGTTCTAGCGGGTGAATCTGGTCATACTATAGAAGTAGATGATACACCAAGTAATCCAAGATTAGCTCAGTTTCATTCTTCTGGTACTAATTACGAAATAAATGCTGATGGTGAAAAATATGAAACTATAGTTGGTGATAATTATCAAATAGTAATTAAGGGTAATAATTTATATGTAAAAGGTAATATGAATGTAACAGTAGAAAATGATTATAGAATGTTAGTTAAAGGTAATTATCATTTAGAAGTAGAAGGTGAAGTTACAGAAAACTTTAAGCAATCTAGATCTACAAAAATTAAAAATTCTGAGTTTAAAGAAACTCAATTAGATTTTGTAAGTAACGTAGGAGAAGATTATTCTCAAAGAATAGGTGGTATGGAAACAAGAATAGTTGATTCCGATATAAGAACTACTATAGCAGGAAAAGAAGAAAGAATGGTAAAGGGAGATTATGATAGAGTTATTATCGGTAATACTACTACAGTTACAAAAGAAAATGAAAATAAAACTGTAACTGGAACTTTAGATATATTATCTAAAAAAGATTTAACTATGGAAACTGAAGCTAATATGATAACAGATGTAGACTTAAATAAAACAGTAACAGTAGGAACAAGTGGATCTGGAAATTTGACTGAAACAGTAAAAGGTAATGTTACCGAAACATACACTGGGAATCAAACAACGGCTGTTACAGGTAATGTTGATATAGATGGTGCAAGGATAGATTTAAACTAATGCCAGCAGTAACTAGAGTAGGATTAGATAGTCACGTAGGTCATGCTTCACCTACACCAAACCCTTTTCATCAGACAGCATATGCATCTGGTTCTTCTAATGTGTTTACTAATAACGCTCAAACAACACGTATAGGTGATTCAACTAGTTGTGGTGACCCTGCAACAGGTGGTAGTGGTACTGTATTTGTAAATGGAATTGGTGTACACAGACAAGGTGATTCTACTGGTGGTCATGGCTCTTGGGTACCTAATGCTTCTGCATCTGGTTCTCCTAATGTGTTTGCAGGAGGTTAATTATGGCTTGTAATATACAAAATGAAGCAGTAAAAGCTCAAAGAGATATTTTTAAAGCTATAAAAGAATCAGCTAAATTTAAGAAAGCTGAGAGTAAACTTAATGAAATACTTACTAATGGTATTAATGTAAATGAGCTAATGGCTCAACAAAAAGCTACGGGCAAGAAAAACCTTATTACTAGAATTGTAAGAGGTACTAAAACGGATGTTGTAAGTTTACCATTAAATTATATTGATGTAGTTGAAGTAAAAGTTAAAAAAGAGGGAACAAATTTTTTCTTTAGACTTTCGGAAAGTCAATTTTCTGTTGAGAGGCGAAGGATAGGTACTGAGCGGGCAGGCAGTGATGAGGCAGCTGTAATAACAAAAAAAAGATATAAAGAAATAAAAGTAAAATATACTATAGAAGATACAGCTGAAAAAAGAGATATGCAAGAAGATGCAGCTAAATTACAAAAATTAGCTAATGCTATTACATCAGGAGATGATCAAGGCGCATTAAAATTATTTGAAGATGAAGTTAAAAAAGTAACAGAAGCTTTCGATGGTGTTTATAGTGGTATTCATCAAATAGTAGATAAAATTAGAACAGATGCTAAAATACCCCTGCCTACCGCTGATGCTGTAGTAATAGTTGATAAAGAAAAAAGACATACAGGTTCTAATGTAATTAATTTAGAAGACCCTATAAGTATTACAAGAGTAAGAGCTAGAAAAGCTAATACAAATTTTTTCTTTAACGTAACTCAATATAAATTTTTAAAAGAAGGCGCATCTATTATAGCTACTAATAGTTATGAAGAGTATATAGTTAACTATAGAGCTAAAGGAAGTGCAACAGCAGGAAACCTAACAGGTAAACTACCTTCTAAAGATTCTATAGTAGCAGATATAAACTCAGCTATATCTCAAGCTAATCAGCAAATAGGAAATGTAGCTGAACAAATTAATAATGCAGCTGGACAGTTTGGTAAAGATATTTCTGGTCTTATATCAGCAGGTAGTTCAGGTTCATTACTCAATAACGCTTTAGCTAGCGCACAAAATAATCCTTCTCCTTATACTGTAGAAAAAACAGTTAGAGGATCTAATACAAATGCAATAGTACTTGAAGGTTTATCAGGTGGTCAAGATGGAATCGTAGAGGTAATGACTAGGAGAGAAGATCAATCTTTTTTCAGTGCAATGCAACAAGGTAATATAGCAGGGTATAGATTAGATGGAGAAGAGTTGTTTATATTTGAACCTAGAGCTCAAGTAAAATGTACATATAAACAAGAGGTAGACCCTCCTGCAAGTACAGGCATCCCATCAATTAGTAATGATCCTGATATACCTAAACTTGATCCATGTAAAGATATACCAGCTATATCTGTAAAAATACAAGAAGAAATAAGAAAAGATCAAGCTACCGGTCAAACTGAAGTTATTACTATAAAAAATAAAGAAGGAAAACCTCCTACTAGAAAGATGCCTACTATTAAACCCGAACCTGAAGTAAGCATTGCAGAAACACCTACAGTAGTAGCTGCTGAAGAAGCGCCTACTACTACTGATATAAGAGGGCTAGAAATTCCTAGAAATGAAGCAATGATAGGAGCTTTAAAAGTCTATAATGAAGAACAATCTAAATCAAAGTTAAACTGGCAAGAAAAATCAGATGGTTTTGTGAAAAAATTAAATGACTCATTCAAAGATCCGGAATTCTTAGCTTTTAAAGCCGCGAGAAAAAAAGCTGAAAAAAAGATACCGTTGCAAACTTTTATAGATATGGCTGGTGATCCAGACGGTCCTACTGTAGCTCAAGCTGAAGCTGCTGCATACACTATTCAGTGTTTTGTAGGTTATAAGAATTTCTCTTCTCATTTTACTTCCTACAAAGCAGCAGTAGCAGCTAGTAGTTTTGAACAATCAGGAATAATGACTACTGAAAAGTATGAAAAACTTAGAGATGATTTTTTTAATTTTGAAGGTATAGTGCCTGCTGATGATAAAAGCAATAAAACAGGAGCTGATCTTAAATCTAAAATCACTACTGAAATAGATAGGTTAGTATTTGAATCAGTAAGACGAATACATACAAGAAATAGAAAGATACTTCGAACTGCTGCTGTATATCAAGGTAAGTTAGATATATCAGAATTAAACGCATAAATAAGTCAAGGAGAATATCATGATTGCAACTATATTATCAACAGCATTAGGTTTTGGAACTTCATTCGTACCTAAGTTGTTAGACTTTGCACAAGATGCTAAAGATAAAAAACACGAATTAGAAGTTATGAAACTTCAAATAGATAGAGAAGAAAAATTACAATCTCAAAAAGCTGAAGCCATGTTATTGCAAGCTGAAATTCAAAGAGAAACTGCTTTGCTTGATCATGATGCAAAATCAGCTGAACATGCTTCAACGTGGGTAAACAATATGAGGTCTACAGTTAGACCAATTATTACATATCTTTTCTTCTTCTTATTTTTCTTTGTAGAAGGAGTAGCAGTCTATGTGGTCTTGCGTGATGGTGGTGATCTCGTCACAATCGCAGACACACTCTGGTCAGAAGAAACGCAGTCGATCTTTGCTGCAATTATTGCTTTCTGGTTTGGGTCTAGAGCGGTTAAAAAATGAACGTAAGCGATAAATGTGTTAATATGATAAAACACCATGAAGGTTTTGTCCGTAAACCCTACCAAGATCCAATAGGTTTATGGACTGTTGGTGTAGGTCATCTTATAGGCGATGGTAAAACTCTTCCTAAAGAATGGAAAGGAAAGGTGCTCACAGATGAAGAAGTCGATGAATTGCTTTTCGAAGATCTTGAGCGTTTTGAAATTGGTGTTGAAAGACTCTCGAAAGTCTATCTTTCGCAGGGTCAATTTGATGCTTTGGTGTCTTTTTCATTTAACGTGGGTCTTGGAAACTTTCAATCTAGTACACTCAGGTCAAAGCTTAACAGGAAAGACTACGAAGGCGCAGCGAACGAATTCTGGAAATGGAGAAGAGCAGGAGGTAGAATCTTACCGGGGTTAGTAAAAAGAAGAGCTGATGAAAAAGCTTTATTTGTAAGTTAACTCTGATTCATTCTTTGCCAAACTGAACCATTATAGAAAACATAGTAATCACCCGTGCCTGCACCATAGCCTTTTGGATCCCATCTCTGCCCAGCTGAATTAGTGTTATCATATCCTGATGCGCGAGCTATAGTACCAGCTCGTAATCCCATTTCCCCTAACATATCAGAATCAGGCGGTACAAATAACATAGGTAAAAATGTTACATCACTAAACTTTCTAGACGTCATAATCTGATAGACTTTATCACTACCCGCATCGTTTATAAAAGTTTTATGGGTGTCTTTATTATGAAAAAATCTTTCCCCGTGAGTATTGTCAATAGTTAAATCACTATCCATAACCCATTGAGGTGGACTATAGTTAGTGTCATCATATTCGTAAACATTACCACCTTGGCTAGCGAGAATAGGATTATCTTGAGGAACATAATATAGATATCGACCATCATCAGGTGTAAAAATAGTAGTTGACCAATATGATCCTAATTGACTATGAGCACTAAAACCATAAGCTACGGGTCCTCTAAATTTTAATGTATCAGAGTCAGATGATAAGTCAAATGTTATCATAGTATCAGAATCAATTGTTGTTGAATTCATTTGTGAAGTAAAGGCAGTAATTTGATCTCCTTTTCTTCTTACTTGAACTCTTGAACCGTTAGGAAAACTCTGCCAGTTACTTCCACCAATACTAATACCTGTGCTCGCTGTACCAAATGAAGTACCGTTTACTAACATTCTAACATTATTTTGATTGTAGTTATAAACTAGTGCCCAAGTTACATTTCCAAAACCTTGACCGGTCATTGGAAAACCACCAGCAGTTCTAATAACATTCAAAGTATGTTCTCTATAACCCGGTTGGCCAAAAGTACCTTCAGTTACAAAACCTATAACAAAGCCTATTGTATCATCATCATCATTAGTATAACCTGAATAAGGAGCGTTAAATGTTGCTTCTAATCTATAATCATCATATGCTTCAGGAGAAACAAATCCACAATATGTACCAGTGTTTGCGGTTGTGTAAATTGTATCTGTTCCTGCATCATAAGCCCAACTATTCATTTCAGTAGCATTAAAAGGATATTGAAAATAAGGTGATCCATACGCATGAGAAAATCTATACCAAGTATTAAACACTTCTTGTTTAGTTACTACATCATTTAAAGCTCTAGCAAGTTCAGCAGGTGTATCTACTATCTTATCAGTTACTGAAAATAATTTTACAGTTCTATTTCTATTATTATCATCAGCAGTTACAGTTCTAGTTTCACTTACATGAAAGTTTGTCATATGTTCTACTGGACCACCATCATAGTTTCCATAACTATATTGGATTTCATCAGTAGTAGTTTTTACGTTGTAATTTGAAGTTGTAATATTTCCACTTGATGCATCAATGTAAAAGTAATCACTAAGCACTGTTGAGCTACTAGAACCATTACCTGCGGTTCTACAGAATACTTGATTCTTGCTATTCTTACCAATTATAAATGTTATTGGATAAGTAGCTCCATGATGAGCTGCAGTAAGACCCGGAACAGCAAAAGCAGTACCTGCAGTACCTTGCCAGTAGGGTACTATATATACACCTCCAGTAGTTGCCATATCTCCATTTTGAAAATAGACATAAAAACCACCACTGTTAGGTGTTGTGTTTGTAAAGACATAACCACTATGTGCACTAGCAGTGTTTGAAGCTTCTAATGCAGGTGTGTTAGGTAACAAAATTAAACCATTAAAACCATATCCGTTAATTCTAAAACTAGCTTCGGTTGCGTTTTTAAAACCTCCAGGCTTTGTTGAGTTACCTTCATACCAAATATTAGTACCTGGTTGGGAGTTCATTACAAGTCTATTACCAAGCGGTTCGATACCATCATGAAATGTCCAAGTTAATCCTGTACTACTTGTAAAAAATGTTTGCAGAGGTGAGTTATCTGAATCTCTACCAAACTCTGAATCATACCTAATTATATTTTCAGAATCAGGTGTAGTATTATAAATTTGATAAATGTCACCTCTTTGACCAATAGGAAATTGTAATTCAGAAAGTATGTTTGTATCTCTTAATAATCCTTCTGTTCTTTCGGAATCAAATTGCCATGCATCTTTATTTTCTACTACTCTGTCTAACCAAACATCTGAATCCATATTCATATGAACTATTTTATTAATAACTAAATTACCTGTATCAGTCTCAAACTTTAGATCGCTATCGGAAGATATAGTTCCTTCTGAATCTTTTACAAATGTTATTTCATGATAACCTAAACTTTGAACTTTAGTATTATCAGCTAATACTGTAGAAAAGTTACTAAAAGCCCATTTTTCATCTGAATCTTCTATAGTTTCTGAATCGCCTATCTTTCCTGTATTATTACCATCCATAGGTAATATTTTTCTTGCAGTTAGTTCTTCTGCTTGTAAGTGAGGAATTTCAGTACTACTAATTATAGAACCAAGTTCAGTTTGCTGATCTGAATCTTCTCTTAAACTAGTTAAAATATGATCACCGTATTCGTTTCTTATTTCCGAGTCAGTTTGTAATACATTACTAATTATTTCCGTAAGAGCTCGAGCGGATTCTGAATCATGACCAGGAGTTAATCCTGATAGAGATTCAACAGCAGTATGAAGTATTTCATTACGAACTTCGGAATCAGTTTGCATTACATTACTGTATAGCTCTACTGCTCTTCTAGAAAGATCAGAATCTTCTTCGCATGCTTTTAAAAACTTGTCAGCAAAACCATTACTTATATCTGAATCAGATTCTATTAATTCTATAACTCTTGTTGTTAGTTTATATCTTTCATAAGTATCATATGAAATCCATCTATTGAAATGAGATTTCAAAAAAGTATATACATTTACATGTTTGATAGTACCATCAGAATCAGATACTGGAAGGGTATAATATTTTCTATTGAAACCAGAAGTTATAGTATCTTCTGATTCATTTATTCCACCATTATTAGATTGTGCGTATAAAAATTTTCTAAGAGGAGAATAAACTTTAGCTGCAGCTGTTTTATTACTTATTGCAAAACTTGTTCCATTATCTCCATCAGAGTCTTGTCTAAAAGTATCTGAATCAAAGTAAGATACCATACCATTATCTAGAATATCTTTATAAAGATATGCAGCATACTGCACGGTATTATCATCCATATTTTCGGAATCAAAAGGAGTACGGCCGTCTTTATCTAACAGCTCTTTTATTTTACATTTTGTTAGTAGAGCGTAAAAAGTAAAGAGATCAAATCTCTGAGCACCGTTTCTATAATTAAATTTACCTGGCATTACTACCCCTATGACAAATCAAATTTATACCAAGCGCTGCCATTCCAAAATACTGGATAAGGAGTAGACCCACCTAAGCTTTTTGGATCCCAGTTGGTACCGTCAGCTACTGCTATAGTACCTTGTCTCAATCCTTCTTTTCCTAATGTATCAGAATCAGGAGGGCCAGCTAATCTTTCCATAATTATAACATCTGAGAAAGATCTTGAAGTACCTATTTCGTGTACGTTAGTACCATCATTGTAGAAAGTTTTCTTGGTGTCAGGGTTATGAACTATTCTGCCAGGGTTAATTCCACTATTATTAGAAGTGTCACTATCTATAGACCATGATGTGTTACCTGAACCATCACTATCAAATCTATAAGCAGTACCACCTATAGTTGATGGATGTTGATCTAAGTCCCAGATTATATCACCTTTTTGGTGTATAGAATGTCTTTGAAGAGCATCTGCTACTTCTTGATCTGTTACATAAAAATTTTCTCTATTACTTCCTATTTTAACTAACGGGTCGTTAACTATTTTATTTGTATTATCAGAATCAATGTAGAAAATATTTCCTCTTTGACCTACAGGGAAAGCATTTACAGATATATTACTGGTTCTTCCTATTATACCTTCAATAGCTTCTGAGTCCAATAAAAAGTCAAATTCACTGTCTATATTTTCAGTTAGTAATCTTCTAAATTTATCAGAATCCATAGGAAGAATACTTATACCATTTACTATTAGATTAGTACCATCCCATCTTAAATTTTCAGAAGTTATTAATCTACCTTCTGAGTCGCCTACAAAAACTATACTATCTTGATCTAAGCTAGCATCTTTAATAATATTAGTTCTTATAGAAGTAAAATTTCCTAGAGACCATTTAGTATCTGAATCACCGATACTTCCTGTATCAGCTCCATCCATAGGTAAAACTTTTCTAGCAAATATAGTATCAGCATTTAAGTGAGTCATATCTATCTCACCTAATATATCTCCTAGTTCAGTTTGTTGATCAGAATCGTTTCTTAAACTTACTAAGAAACTATCACCAAATTCATTTCTAACTTCTGAATCCGTTTGTAAAACGTTACTTATAATCTCTACTAATTCTCTAGCTCTATCTGAATCTTCTCTAAAAGCTGTAACTGTAGTTCTAAGTATTTCATTTCTTACTTCTGAATCTGTTTGAAGAACATTACTAACTAATTCAACCATTCTTCTAGCTAAATCAGAGTCTTCTTCCATAGATTTTAGTACTTGATCTGCATACCTAAATCTTAAGTCTGAATCTTCATTTAAATTATCCATTATTCTAGAGGATAATTTACGTCTCTCGTACGGATCAAAACTTAACCATCTATTGAAATGAGATTTTAAGAATGTGTAAATATTTACATGTCTTAATGTACCTTCTGAATCTGATAAAGGTAAAGTATAATACTTTCTTGTAAAACCACTAGTTATAAGATTAACTGTATTATTAATTCCTTCTTCAGAATCTAAGGAATAAAGAAATCTTCTAAGTGGTTTATAAACTTGACTTACTGCATCTGTTCTGGATATAGCAGTAAAATTATGATTACCAGAACCATCTGAATCTGCTCTAAAAGTTTCAGAATCAAAATATGGTAACCCACCTACATCTTGAATATCTTTATAAAGATAAGCAGCATATTCCCATACACTATTATTGATAGAGTCTGAATCGTATGGAGTATTGCCGTCTTTATCTAACAACTCTTCTATATGCGCTTTTTTCATAAAAGCATAGAATGAATTAACGTCAAAGCGTTTTGAATTGTTTCCGTGGCTTTTTCTTCCGGACATATTTACCTACAGGTTATCATTATCTTACTTATTTATCTGAATAAATAAATTATGGCACAGCTGCAAACATATGAAAGAAAGAATCTTTATAAAGATTTTGACATCTCTTTTAGTGTAAATCCTATAACAGGTGACCTTGGAACTAAAACTGATGCGAATGCTATTAATCAAAGCTTAAAAAATATTATTAATACTAATTTTTTTGAAAGACCTTTTCAGCCTTTATTCGGAGGTAATATTAGAGCTCTTTTATTTGAACTAGCTGATCCAATAACAATAAATGATCTTAAAACTAATATTGAATCAGTTATAGATAATTATGAGCCTAGAGTTGCAGTTGATTTTGTTAGAGTTGATGATTTATCAGATCAAAATGCTTACCATATTACTATTCAATATCGAATAGTTAAATCAAGTATAGTAAACACTTTTGAAACAGTACTTAAAAGGCTTAGATAATGGACCAAAGACCGGTAGTTAGTAATTTAGATTTCCAATCATTAAAAGATGATATGGTAAATTTCTTTAAAGAAAGACCTGAGTTTGAGGATTATGAATTTTCAGGTTCAAGTTTAAACTTGTTAATGGATATACTAGCTTATAATACTCATTACAATGCTCTTACTGCTAATTTTCAGCTTAATGAATCTTTTCTAGATACATCTTTAATTAGAAGCAATGTAGTGTCGCTAGCTAAAACTCTTAACTATATTCCTAGATCAGCTAGAAGCGCTTTTACTACATTAAAATTAAATGTACCTAGAGTAGGTACTGAAGGATTCTTCATTATACCTGCTGGTTCATTCTTTACTTCAGCCAATGGAAGTACTACTTTTAATTTTTATACTATAGAAGATTTTACAGTTAACTTTGCAGATGGTCAAACAAATAATCAAATAGATATTCAGGTGTTTGAAGGTCAAATACTTACTCAAAGATTTGTTCATACTAGTAATAATTCAGAGTTCCCTACTTTTGATCTTGAAGTAACTAATATAGATACTACTACTTTAACAGTAAGCTTAGATGGTCAAAAATTAGTTCAAATTACTCCTGAGACTGAAGGTTCTACTTCTTTAGATAAAAACTCTAAGATATTTTTTATAGAAGAAACAAGAGCTGGATCTCACAGATTGTTACTTGGTAATAATAATATAGGAATTAAACCTAACATAGGAAGTGTAATCTATGCTACGTTTATAAAATCTTCTGGTGAAATAGCAAACGGGGCTAAAAATTTTACAGTTAATGTTCCAGGTAGAAATGATATAAGTATAGTAGGTACTGTTAGTCCTGCTCAAGGAGGACAAGCTCCTGAAAGTATACAATCTATTAAGGATACAGCTCCTCATTGGTTTCAATCTCAATTCCGAGCTGTTACAGTAAATGATTATAAAGCTTTTCTTGTAAATAAATTTGCTGATATACAATCAATTAATGTATATGGCGGAGAGGATGTAAACCAACCAGGTAAAGTTTTTATAGCTATCAAACCTAAATCAGGAGATAAACTTACAAATGCTACTAAAGATACTTTGTTAAGTGAAATATTAGATAAGAGTAGCGTTGTAACAGTAAGACCAGAGTTTGTAGATCCTGAAATAATTAAATTAGTTCTTAAGACTGTAGTTATATTTGATCAAAGTAATTTAGTAACAAATAGAAACGCCGTAAAAGCAAAAGTACTAAGCTTAATAAGAAATCTTAATACAGCTTATGTTGGATCTTTCTTATCTGATTTTAACGAATCTTTCTTTAGTAGCCAAATTTCAGATCTTGATACTAGTATAGTTAGTTCTAATACTAGAGTATCATTAAGAATAGATTTAACTGCTTCTGGTGGAAAAGTAGACAAGTATAATTTAAAATTTGTAAATAAATTATACCATCCTAATGATGGATTCAATGCTTCTAAAGGTGGAGTAGTTACTTCTAATTTATTTTTAAGAACAGGTAAAACTGATCAGTCAGGTTTTGACGATGATGGATTTGGTAATTTAAGATTGTTTGATTTTATTGATGGTAAAAAAGTAACTGTTGATCCTACTGCGGGTAGTATTAATTATAATACAGGTGAAATAGAATTGCAAGATTTTTCTCCTCAAGATGGAGAAATAAGATTTACTGCTATTCCTGATTCCTTTGATGTTATAGCCACTGAAAATACCATACTACAAACTGCACCGGATGAATCTAGTGTAGATGTAATTGAAAAATCAGAAAAAGCAATTATAAAGAATCTAAATTTATCACGAAGTATCTAAATGCAAAAAGTTGTTAAACCATTTGTAAGCGAAAATTTACCAGAGTTTGTAGTCTCTGATAATCCTAATTTTACGGCTTTTATCGAAGCATATTATGAGTATCTTGAAAAAAGAAATGATTCTGAATCTCTTAATGTAAAAGAATTATTTAAATCTATAGATAATCCTGCCGCAGTAGTTAATAATTCTACTGATTATAAAGATATTGATAATACGTTAGATGGTTTTCTAGATTATTTTAAAAGAGAGCTATTACCAATAGCAGTTGATGTAAATCAAGTTACTGATCAGTTCTTAGTTAAAAAAATAAGGGATGTTTATCTTTCAAAAGGTTCTCCTAAATCTTTTGAGCTTTTATTTAGATTATTATTTGCTGAAGATATAGATATATTTGAAACTAGAGATAATATTCTAGAAGCTTCAGAAGGAAAGTTTCTGAGTTTTCCATTAGCTACATTTAAAGTAGTTAATTTTTCTAATAGACTATCGAGTTTAAATTTTCAGTTAGCTACTTTATCCCATTCAGATGATAGTTTTACAACTGACTCAGATGTAGCATTAGTTTTAAGTTCTCAAATTTTAGGAAAAACTGCTGATAGTGATAGAGCAAGTATTATAAGTTGTCAATTAAACTTTAATTATCCTATAGATGATTCTCAAGTATATAGGATTACTGACCCGAATGATAAGAGAATCTTTATTGAAGTAAAACCTTTTCTATCTTTAATAAGTTTAAAAGCAAAAAATAACGCTCCTGGTTATATAGAAGGAGACGTAATTGAAGTTAAAAATTTATCTCTTAATAGAACTTTTAACGTTGTTGTCGATAGTGTAAATAATGGTAGAGTAACTGGTATTCATTTTAGAGACAGAGGTGAGTTTTTTAAAGTAGGAGATACTTTTGTATTCACTCCTCAGTCTCCTGGAGACGGGTCTGGCGGTCAAGCAACTGTATCTGAAGTTGATCAACATGGAAGAATTACTGCAGTAGACGGTTTTAAAGTAAGAACTGGTAAACTTAATAATGGTTTTCTTGCTGATGATTTTGAAAATGTAATAGTACCTATTATTGGTGGTGGTTCTTATAAAGTATTACCGGATATATCTACTAATACTGCTACAACACAAAATCAAGGTTTACCTTATACTAAAACAGGTACTTCGGGTCAAGGAGCTATAGTTAGCCCCGTATCAAATGACATAGGAACTATAGCTGACTTTACAATATTTGATAGAGGTTATTTTGCTGATGCTAATGATATTAGCGTAGAAGCTCCTATGAACGTTACATTAGAAGATAGAAGTACTTTTCTCAAAGGTCAACTAGTTTCATTTCAGTATCTACAACAAAAAAATGAATCTTTTAGAAACGACTCTGATAGATTAGACATTAGCATAAAGATAAGAAGAACTGTAGATAGTGATTCAAAATATAATATTAGAACTATAAGATTACCTTTTGATTTTGATAGTGAGTTATTTCAATGGCGAGATTCTGATCATGTTATAGATTCCGATTTTGGTTTAAGTCTTATTACTGCAGGTTGGCAAAATAAAATAACAAGACATTTTAATCTTGAAGTTATGCAAGATAGTGATTCTGGTTTTAAAGCTAGAGTTCATAATAGATTTATGGATGGATTAGATTACTATCATTTTAATCAACTAAATTCATATAAATTTAATGATTCAGATTATGAATTTAATTGGAATATAGATTATGCTAATCCTTTATTAGGAGTAGATAGTGAAATAGCTGAATGGAAAAATACAGGTTTTTTTGGTATTGTAAATAGAATAAGTAAAACTAAAAAAATAATAAGTTTAAGTAAAGCTCCTTCTAGACCTTTTGCGTCTGATAGTGATCTTAACTCTTTTGATGTAAAAAAGAATACATTGATAAGAGTTGCTGCTTTCAGTCCATCTTCTAATCAAATAGTAATAAGAGAAAATAAACCAGTAGCTAATATTGTAGCTTTTCATAGTAGAGCAAACTTTGAACCTATTCTAAGCTCTTCTGGTGAAACTACAAAAACTTTTATAAATGAAGATGGTTTTCTTAACTCCCTTTCGGGCGGTGTAGTGCAAGATAATTTTTTCTATTCATTTCATACTTATATAATTCAAAGTAACTTATCAATTGATTTATGGCGTAATAAAATAAAAGAAACTCTTCATCCTGCTGGTTTGTTGTTATTTGCTGAAACAAATTTAAATGCTTCAGTAAAAGTACCGGTTAATATTACTCCTAAATCTATAAGAGAAACTTTTCATACTAATTTTACTTTTGACACTATGCTTGATCATTATTCAGACCCAGCTTTAGAGAATAGAGTAACTGCTGATAATACAAAACATGAAGCAAATGCTTTTAAATTTTTTAACCAAACTACAGCAAATTTATTTGCTTTAACTGCTAGTACTTTTGAAAGAGGTAAAGACGTTGCTAATGTATCAGAATTTGGTGCTAGCTGGTTTGATTTTGAACCAGTAGGTTTAGTAAGAAAAGAAAAAGTAAATCACGATAATTTTTTCAATAACTTTTTATTGTTTGATTCTGATACCTTTATGAGAAATGTTACTACACAAGATTCTGATAGCACAGGATATGTAAAAGGTTTTATAACTAACTATAAAAAATTTAACGGTACAGTTCAAGACTTATATAAAAGAGAATCAAGAACTAGAAGAAGTTATGATCCTATACAAATAGCTTCTACTAAATTTATTGATCCTATTAACGATTTATATACAGTATACGATTCAGATCTCCCTGTTGGTTTTCATTTAAGATGGTCAGATAGTGAAAACCATCCTTACAAAGCTATCGATTATAATAGATTAAAGACAGGAAATGATAATAGAACTTTTAAGTGGTTTTCAACTGATAGAAAAAGAGAAATGTTATTTTCTAAAAATACTGATTTTAATAAAGCTATGAGACTAGATGGCACTTTATCATTTACTGAACAAGATGGTACTGTGCTTAAAGACTTTGATGCTTATGAAAGAATATGGAACGAAGTAAACTCGTTTAGAGCTGATAGTGATGGTTGGGAGATAAATGGATTTAGTAGCTTTATTCAAAATTATAAAAATAAACCTAGATATCTTTATACTACTTACGCAAAGAGAGTAACACCAAACTTTAGTAAAGTAAAAACACCTTTTAAAGAAATAATTTGGGACAATAAAGATTCAGATAACATATTATGGAGCTCTCATTACAATGCACCTGAAGATGCTATATTAAATAATACACCTGGTTCTATATATGATTGGAATCATAAAAATGAAAAACCGGGGTTAGAAGATTGGAGAGATCCTATTACTTCTATGAGAGGTAGGAAAGTAAAGTGACAGCAAAGATTACTAATAATATAGAGTTACTACTAGCTAAAGCATTGTTTGATTCATTAAAGAAATCTACTAATGATGAAACGTTTTATGCAGTAGCAGCTTTTTCGAAAGATAGCGATTATAATAATTACTCTCTAAGCTTTGATAGTGAATCTGAATTTTCAGGAGGTGCTGATTCTGAATTCGGTATGGATGATCAATCTTTTTATAGTCAAAATAGTTTAACTTTTCATAGAGTATTACCTGGAGGTGTCACTAGATGTGTACCTAGAGTAGATTGGTTACAAAATAGAATTTACAATGCTTTTCCTTCTAAAGATAATTTTTATGTATTAGTAAGAGAGTTTGTATCTGGAATAGGTAGATTAAATGTTTATAAATGTATTTTTAGTCCGAATAAACCCTCAATAAATGCACCTACTGGTACTTCTTCAACTCCAATAACTTTAGCTGATGGATATATATGGCAGTATCTTTATTCTATAAGTAACTCAGATGCAGTAAGATTTTTAAACTCTCAGTTTATGCCTGTACCTGAAAGAGTAGGAGAAGAAGAAGCAGCAACTTTAGTTCCAGGTACTAATAGATATTTACAATTTTCAGTACAAGAAAATTCAGAACTAGGAGCTGTATACGGTTTTAGTTTTGATAGTGATATTCTTAAAACGCAATTAGATAGTGATTGGAATTTAGGCAACACAGTATCTATCAAAATTACTGATTCTAGATTTGATAGTGATCTTATTACTCAACACTTTTCAGGTTCAATTAGTTATGATTCCGAAATAAATGCTTTTGTTCCTACTTTAATTGATCCAGGTTTAGGTTATCAAGGTGTATTAAAAGTGACTGATAAAGATGGTAAATTATTACCAGGTATGACAGCAAGAATAGCAGGTGGACTAGGTCACGGTTCAGATGCTCCTTCAGATTTAAATGCAAATAGTATTATGTTAGTAGCAAGAAATATACCACAAGATGAATTTTTACCATTAGCTACTAATCAGTATCAAATGAATAATCTGATTAGAAATCCTATAGATGTTAATACTGGAAAAGTAGCTACTCAAGATTTTTATATAGCATGTAAAAGTTTTTCAGTAGATAGTATAACTGCAACTTATAATGTAAATGATATAATAAAACCGCACCCTGTAGATGATGGAAGAAGAGCTAGAGTAGTAGCTGTAGACAATAATAGAGTTTACTATATTAATCATATTAATGATAGAGAACAAGATAAATTTACCGACAGTGAGCAAGTAGTTCTCCTAGATGGTATAAACAAAATACATACAATAAATAAAACTTTTGATAGAGATGTTATTTTTAACTCTGGTGAGCTCATTGTAGCTGATTGGAAAGCTACTCCTCTAATTAGAAGTAAAGATCAAATAGAATCGATGAATTTTATACTGAGTTTCTAATAAATAATAAGAATTATGGTGAACAATGGCTAATATTAACTTAAACGTATCTCCTTACTTTGATGACTTTGATCCTACTAAAGATTATTTAAGGGTCTTATATCGTCCAGGTTTTCCTGTACAAGCAAGAGAACTAACAACTATACAGACTTTTTTACAAAAACAAATTAATAGATTTGGAGATAATATCTTCAAAAATGGAAGTAGAGTATCTGAAGGTAATGTAAGTGTAAATAAAACTGTAAGTTCAATATTTCTATCAGGTACTGGTAATGCTAGTTTTCCAATAGCTAATGCTAGAGTAGGTTCAACTGTTGCTGATATTGCAACATTAGAAAATAAAATTATTACAAGCTCAGATGGATCCGTTAAAGCAAGAGTTATAAGACAGCCTACAGGTACTACTCTTACTAGTAACGTTGGAGCTTTGTACATTCAATATATTACATTAAAAGAGTTTTCTTCATCAGGTGATTTTATTTACGCGACAGCTAGTGATAACCCTGGTGTTGTAACGACTGAATTTGTAAATACTTTTAGTTCTGTTACAGAAGCTTGTATTGGTGAAATAACTGAAGGAATTTATTATGTAAATGGTTTCTTTACTCGCATACCTGCTCAAACTGTTATTATAAGTGCTACATCTAGAACTCCTTCTGCTAAGTTGGGTTTTAGAGCTGTTCAAGAGATAGTTACTCAAAACGATGATTCTACTTTATTTGATAATGCTAGAGGTACTACAAACGAAGGTGCTCCTGGTGCGCATAGATTAAAACAAACATTATCATTTTCTATACTAGCTAGTGATGCAGAAGAAGATGAAACCTTCTTTAGAGTTGCTACTATTGAAGATGGGATAATGGTAGAAAATGTAAAAGGTAATCCTCAATATAACGATATAGGAAATACTTTAGCAAGAAGAACTTTTGATGAATCTGGTAACTATACAGTAAACCCGTTTACTCTTTCTATATCTGATGCTGACTCAGAAACTTATGATGCAAGAATTAGTAAAGGTAAAGCCTATGTAAAAGGTTTTGAAATAGATTTACCTGGTCCTCAAATTCTTAACTTTACAAAAAATCAAGATACAAAAAGAACTAATAATTTTAAAATTCCATTTAACAATATAACTAATTTTTTAGTTAATAGTAGTTCAGGTACCTTACCAGGACAAACAGGTGGTGATCCTTATACTTACGCTAATAGATTAACTCTAAAAGATTCTGATGGTGATACTATTGGTGTAGCTAGAGCATATGGTCATCATTATAATTCACTGTATATATATGACGTAAAGATGTTCCAAGTTGTTGTATCTAACAACTCTATATCTGCATCTGATGGTAACGATATAAATGCAGGAAGAGTAACAGGGTATGTATATAACGCTGATGGTCAAGCAGGTATAACTGGTAATGCTAATACTCTTATAAACTGGTCAGGACGTATTCCAGCTGCACAAGAAATATCTAGTACAGTAGCTTCTATTACAGCTAATACTACAGTTACTTCTTCTCAAATATTTGAATTAAGTGATGTGGTAACTATTACAGGTGCTGGTGGATTTACTTCTTCTGTAAGTGATCCAGTTAACCTTAACCCTTCCTTAATAGAGACTGTATCAAATGAAATACAAACTCTAAGAGGTACTTCTACTGTATTTGATAACGACTTTATGATTGTCGAAGATACAGGTTTATCTTCAGGTAATATGAATGGTTTCTTTAACCAGTCAAGAGTTGACGATCAAGAAGAAATTGAAAAGTTTCTAAACTTTAAGTATCTAAAGATTAAAAATACAGGAGCTGCTGCTAGAACAGGAACTAATTTTGGTTGGTCAGCACAAGATAAAATTATCTCTCTAGCTTATCCTGATGTTTATAAAGTATATGGTATTAATCAATGTACTGCAAATACTTTTGCTACTGGTCAATTTTCAAGAATAGAAGTAAATACTACTGGCTTAGTTCCTGTAGGTTCAGTTATTGAAGGAGCTAGCTCAGGTACTAAAGCTATAGTAGCTCTACAAAATGCAACTAATACAGGTGCATCTGATATTGCAAGTACTACTGGTTATCATAGCTGTTTAACTGGAACAGGCTCTACATCTACATTAGAAATAATTTATCAAGTTAACACTGCATTTACTACAGGTGAAGTATTAAAAGTTACTTCTCCAGCTGATGCAGCAGTATTTACTAGTCCTATAACATATACTAGCGCTACTGCAGCTGTAGGTAAAGATCTAGGAGGAGCTTATGATTTAGATAATGGTCAAAGAAGTGAATTTTATGATATTGGTAGATTAGTTAGAAGAAAAAATAAAAGTGCTCCGGCAACAGAAGATATCATAGTATTTTATTCCTACTTTACCGCTTCACCTATAAACAATTTTTTCTATAGTGCTGATAGTTATAGGAAACTAGATTATTATAAAGATGATGTACGTTTTTATAACGACCCACAATCTATTACTTATAAACCAGAAACAAGCGATAGAGATTTAAGAAATTCAATCGACTTTAGATTTAGAGTAGAAGATATTACTACTGCTATTACTGATTCACCTTTGTCATTCAAATCTAGAAATTATTTTAAACAGCCTAGAATAAAACCTGAAACTCAATTTACTACTGATATTTCTGAATTTATGGGTAATAAAACTACTATTAGTTTAGATAAAAAAGGAAGCTTCATAGCAAAAAAAGGTACCCCAGCATTAGTTAACCCTCCCGAGCCAGAAGGTTCAAAAGATGCAATGCCATTGTTTAATCTTACTATACCTGGTGGTATGAGATACCCTGAAAAAGAAATTAAAGTTGAAACCGTAGATAATAAGCGCTATACAATGCGAGATATTGGAGCTATAGAAAATAGAGTTAATAGACTTGAAAGTTCAGTAGCTTTGTCATTATTAGAATCACAAGCATTGCATGACAATATTTCCGAAAGATCAAAATCTGGTTTTGTAGTAGATGATTTTAGTTTAGCTGAAAATAATCCAAACAGCTCTGCAGATGTAAATCATATTGAATACAATTCCAGTATAGATGTAGTAAATAATACTCTTATTCCAGCGCAGACTGATGGTGTTCCTATTCCAATGGAAGTTAGTAGCTCAGATTCAATTGATAGTTACTATCTAAACACTTCAGATATAGTTATTAAAAAATACAATGAAGAAGTATTTTTATCTCAGCCTCAAGCTACTAGATGTCATAGAATTAATCCTTTTGCAACTTGGATTTATACAGGTAATCTAGTAATAACTCCAAGTGAGCATCATTGGAGAACAAGAGTTAATAATTATTTTACTAATCAGTTTGGAGACATAAGGCCTTTCTCAGGTGATTCAGATACGTTTAGCCAGTTTTTAAGAATAACTACTGCATCTCCTGGTGGTGCTTCAACAAGTAGAACTGAGTGGTTTGGAACGCCGCGAAATGTAGTTGCAGCTTCAGGTAGTACAGGAACTCTAATTAATACTGTACAATCAAGAAGAAGAGTTACTACTACTACTTTTGGATCACCAAGAGTTATAGCTGGTACGAAACCTTCTGAAACTGTTACTGGGTCTGAAGTTATT
>VTLG01003579.1_pt1 | contig 25235 bp, 45 predicted proteins | sample 4694571 | NCBI WGS metagenome assembly VTLG01 (sample SAMN12604809, study PRJNA352737) | marine metagenome | biome: ENVO:00000447; feature: ENVO:00000209|ENVO:00000569|ENVO:01000036; material: ENVO:00002151; isolation source: viral sequences binned using virsorter ...
ATCAATCTGGACCATGTTAAGAGTATATTTACCATTCTGCTCATACTCCAACTGCCACTTCAACTCCAAGGATCGTTTTTGTCTGTACAGGTCTTGTACCATCAACCAACTCCTCGTAGGTTATTCTATTAGGAACATTTCTAAACATTCCCGTTGATTCCCAGTTTATACTTCTTTTTCCAATTTTGTCAAGGATTGCTTTTTCAATAGACTCTGCATTATCATCAGCTTCTACTTCAAAAGAAGCATAATGATCATAAGCCCATATTTTTACTGAGAATTTTCGCATTTTTCTTTCTATAAGTAAATTGTGGCGAGACTGTGTCCCGCCACAAAATTTTATTGATTACGCACCTTCGACACCGAAGATACCTCTAGGGTCTGATACGCCGAAAACGTATCTTTCTCTAGCTTTGTATCTAACGTTGCCAGTATCAAAGTCCCCTTCCATCTTAGTTGTAAGAGGAGCTCTGTTAAAGTGTTTCATCCCATTAGGGACATCTGTAGTAATGTACCAAGAATCAGTATCAGTTAAGAAATTATTCACTCTATAACCTTGAGGAATCATTCCCATAGATTTAACTGCGTTGATATCATTATCAGCAGTACCAACTCTACCTTGAGATTTCATCAATCTTTCAGCAGTAAATTGGTTTGCCGGTGGCACAATCATTTTTACACCTTTAGCTGCAATTTTTAAACCTCTTTCATCAGTCATAGCAGCGATATCTATCAATGCTTGTTCTAATGAAGTTTCGTTTAAGTCAGCTTGTGTAGTTAAAGTATTTTGAAAAGTACCTGCAATCGTTGGGTGCGCAGTACTAAACAATTGTTGGCCGTCTCCTGAAGTGAACGAACTCAATGAAGGTAATCCGTTATTCAGAGGCGCAGCCCCTTTAACTTGTTTTGTTTGTGACATCGATCTTGCTAAAGCTTTTGTGTATCTAGAAGCAAGTCTGTCATACAGGTTGTCTTCAATAGCTTCCTCAGTGATAGCAAAAGCGAGAGCAATTGTCTCGTTAGTGTATCTTGCTGTGAAAGTTTCTTGTGCATTATCAAAAGCTACACCAGATCCTTCTGGTTTTACTCTTGCTTGTGCGAAACCTGATAACATAACTTCTTCTTCAAAAGCTCTATCAGATGATTCAGTAACGTAAATCTCACTTGCTTGATTTTCGTACTGTTTGTATTCCAGGCCAAACAAGGCGTTTAAACCTGGCTCTAGTTCTTTGACTAGTTGATTACGTGATATTGCCATAGTTTATTCTCCTTATGCTACGCCTGTAACGTTGTTGCCGAGAATGTGCTCATTAATCATGACTCTCCATACGCTTCCTGCGACGGATACGTCTTGATGTCCTGTGTCTCTCGTTAAGCCCAAGATCTTGATCTGGTCGTTTGTACCAATAGCGCCCAGGGAATTTCTGCTCGAAAATGGAGCAGTTGTTTGCCCTGTACCCACTACAATAGGTACACAAGCACCGACTGATGCAGCCGGATCTGTGTAATTTGTTAGTAGTGTCATCGCTTCAAACATTTGTTGTGGGTCATCATAAAGAAGACACACATGATCGCTTGCTGCGACGCTAGGTGCATAGGTAGACCAAGTAGGCTTGCTTGTTGTAGGATCAGTGTAAAAACTGCCGTTTAATACGCCTATGTTAGTACTTGTCGAAACAGTAGAAGATAATAGTACTCCTCCTGTTGTCAAGTAAACTAGTTCGTTATGGTAAATAGCTGCAGAGCCTGAGCCCTTTTTCCATTCACCTAAACCGCCATTATTATCTGTCTGACCCACTTTTCTCAACGGTCTAAAACCGAATGCCGTTGAACTGTCGTTAGCCATAGCTTTTCTCCTTGTGCAAACTACTTTCGTAGTTCATGGTTAATTTATTCGCTGGTAGGGAATTGGTTGTTATCCCGAGAAGTAATTACTTCTTTGTACCACCGAAGGTTGTACGAGACTGTCGATCGATTTCGATCGGCATACTCTTATGCTGGTCCTTCATTAAATCGTTATCCATTGCAACCATTTGATCTTTTGCTTGTTGAGCAAAATAATCTTGTCTTGATTGCGCGATCTCTTCCGGTACTCTAGTCAGCACTAGGCCTCCGTGTCCGATCACCCCTGTGTATTTGCCATCCTGGATTACTGGGAAATCTCCTTCTGGATATTCGTCTGCTCTCACTAATTCGTAGCCGGATCTTAAGCGTCCTTGTACGTTTTTCGTGTCAACGAACCCCAAAATTTCAATCCTGACCCATCTGTGTCGGAATCCATTTGGCGCGTTGGGTGTATCTAAATACGATGGTGGAGTCCAAACTTTCTTACGCGTTTCTTTTTTTGTTTGGCTCGCACGGGAAGTGTTTTTTTCTTTTTTCATATGCCTACGCCTCCTGCGTGTTTATAAGTTGTTTCGCATATTCTTCTAGTGGCACACCTAATTTTTTAGCAATTGCTACTTGGGAAGGTGTGAGTCTTACCGTTTTGCGACCTGCCGTTCTTGAACTACGCGTTGCAGAGGCAACGTTTTGTGTAGGTTTGCTAGTCGTTTTTTCTGCTACATTCTTATTACCAAATTTGTGGGGAAATTCAAGTCTTATTCTTCTATCAACTTCCTCATAATATTCGTCTGATTTAGGGTCAATCCCTTCCTCTTCAGTAAGTTTTCTATGTAGATCAAAAGCAGTGTATGTCATGGCATTATCTTTGCCAAACCACTCGTTTTTCTCCGCCCAGGCTTCCGCTTTGGGATCTGGTGGAGGGCTTTGTGGGGCTCTGACAGGGCGATCTAGCTTACTAGTTTCTTTTTTAGCAGCTGTCTCTTCCATCTTATGCTGAGTTTTTAGTTCTGCTAGTTTGCCTTGTTCATAACCTAATTGCGAAATGGATGTTAAAGCTTCTACTTCAGCTTTAGCATCGCTTTGTTCTCTGGCTGCTGCTAATTTAGCTTGTGCTGCTGCTAATGAAGAAGAAATTCTTCCTTCCATCTCATCTGCATAGTTTTTATCTAAATCTGTAGCAACTCTAGTTAATTGGTCTCTTTCTCCTTGAACACGTCTAGCATAAGACACGGCTTCTTCCCGTTGTCTTTCTGCTTCACGCATACGTTTAGTAAGTTTCGCTATTCTTTTCTTAACCCCCGCAGAATATTCTTCAACTGGGCTACTGTCGTCTGGTTGCTTACTATCCCCTTCTTCTGGAGTTTCTTTCTGAGCTTCTGGTTCGCTCTGTGTATCATCCAACTGCTCACTAGATTTCTCAGATGAATCATCGGACTTATTATCGTCTTTATTATCAGTTTCTGCATTTGTTTCCTCCTGTTTTACTGATTGTTCTTTCTCTTCTGGTAAATCTATATCTGCACCCGGTCCGGATGTATCAAGATCAACCATTGGTTCTTTTTGTACTTCTTTTTCTGGCATAGTTTCTCCTATGGTTAAAATTCGTGGAATATATCTTCAGGGTTTTCCACGGTCGCTAAAACTTCATCATCATTGAGAAGTCTTATCTCACCCCCATCTATTTTAATTCGTGATCCGGCGTATCTTGCAAAGATAATCCAATCACCTTTCTTGCACCAAGGACCTTCAGGAAATTTTTCCTTATCATAACAATTTGGTCCTGTCGCAAGAACTAAACCGCAAGTTGATGCTACTTGGGATTTTTCTATCGTACTGTCTGTCATTATAATTCCACCTTTCGTTTTGTCTTTTTGCTTAAAAGGTAAAACTAAAATTCTCCAACCTGTTGGATTAGGAAGCTTTGCTGATTCGGCTGTTAAATCTTTTTCTTTTTTGGAAGGCTCTACACCCACTAAATCCTTATTGGGTAGTTGGATTTTTGGTGTTCCCTTTGATACTGACAATGTTTCCGCCATTTTCTTTTTGCTCCTTTTTTTCTAGCAGGGTGGATATTTCCTGACTCAGATACTGATATGTTCGTATCTGTCCTAACATATACTGATATTTTTCCATATTGTCAACACCACCTGAAACCATGGCTGCAATAACGTCATCATGACGCATTTTGATAATTCTCTGCACCTTACTTATAAAGGTTAAGTCATCCATTATTTTTTCCTCCTTTTTACTTTTTTCACGGGTTTACTTCCGTACTTTTTCGTCCACTTTCTAGCTATCGCTGGTTCCTTCTTCCAGAGATATCGTCTTTGTTTTTCTGATTTAAACGGCAATTAGCCCTTTCTCTTCCTGGCCATTTTTTTAAACGTTAATGCCAAAGCTTTTGCTTTTCCAGTGCAACCTTTTTTTGTAATAGGCGTACACTTGCCTTTAGTTCCACGTTTTTTGATTGATTTATTAACGTCTTGAATCCAGTTTGCTGAGCTACCTTTTTTAAGGCCCACTCTTCCACCAGTTTTATAACCTCTATTTAATTCGCTATGAACTCTCTTGATTTCAGCTCTTCTATTTGGATTTGATGGTTTAGCTTCAACACGACCTAGTTCCTCTAAAAGATTAGTACGTCCACCCCCAAATTTTCTAGCTCGCCCACCAGATTTTAAAGCAACACCCATGCTGCCTTTTTTCTTAACGACTCCGCCACCACGAAACATTTGACCGCCTCGCATTCCCATATCGGGTCTGTAATATCCATGCGTCATGTCTCTACGAGCAGTGCTCATAGGACCACCTACATTCTTACGAACTCGAACGGCTCCTTTTCCTCTTAAAGCTATATCACCCATCTTATCTATTTATTTTTCCTCGAGTACGTTTGCCCCATTTTCCATAAGACTCGTCTCGTCTATCTTTAAAAGATTGTTTCTTAGTAGACTCTTTTCCACGTCTTGCACTAATAGACTCATCTTCTCTATCTTTATAACCTTGTTTCTTTTTAACTTTGCCACCTTTTTTCATTCCTTGAGAATAAGGAAATCTTACTGGTGATCTTACTCCGTTTTGTCTCATTATTTTTTACCTCTTAACGCTCTACCAAAACCACGTTTAGCTATTCCTACACCAACTTTTCCACCATGCTTAAACGACCACCATTTTTTTGGTGTATACATATCAGACTCTGAATCATGCACATTGGCTAGTACGCCTGCATCTATAGCTTTGTCTCTTGCGGCTTTTTTTCTAACTATTTCGTCTACACCGCCAATTGGATTAGGAGAAGCAGTTCCTTTTCTTCCACCCAAAGCTTTAGCACCTAAATAAGCAGTTGCACCTAAAGCAGCAGCTTTTCCAGCAGTCTTAAGAGCTTTTTTTATTCTTTTTTTCCACTTACTCATAATACTCTCCTTATATGTTTTTTATTATTTGTTGTCCACCTTATTTTTTACCATTCCTGAAGATCTGAGTTCCCTTAATTCCAAAAACGCTGGCTACGACCAAAATCCACAAATTTGTAAACCATTTGGGCAAATTCGAAAAATACTCGAAGAAGACGTCAATCTTCTCCATAGCGGCCGGATCTTCTGTCCAGACCGACCACGCGAGCACAATTATGGGCAATGTGAGAATCGCCAAAACGATCTCGTCCTTATAGTCGTTTTGCCGGGCTTCTAAAAGCTTGCCCTGGTAAGTTTCCTCTCCTCGAGCCATCTTCTCTGCATGCATTAATTGTGCATCAGACATAGCCATCTTAGTCTTTTGGCGGTTGGAATAAATTTTACTTCCAGCCTGCAAAGCTATTTTTGCTAAACTGAACCAAGCCATATTACCACCAGCTTACTTCAGATCTTTTAGAAGCGAGCATTCCTTTTTGGCCTTTGACCTTGTTTTTAGTTGGTTGCCCTAAAGGTGCTTTAAATGTAATACCACCTTTTTGGTATCCATCTTTGCCCACTCCTAGCATTTTGCCACTAGTGTGTAATGTTTTTTCAGTAGGTTTTTTTGACATATTTTTCTCCTTGTTTAATTGTATACTATCTTCTCGGACCTTTCAAGATACGAACATCTCTTTGTTTGAATCGATCTTGTTTAAGTTTAACATCGTTAGCCATCTCTTGTTTAACCAAAGATGTCTCAGCTCTAAGTTCAGCCAGGTCCTCGTTCTGTTCTAATTTCTCATCAAACTGCTCCTGACCCATCAATTGTTTAGATCTATCCAAATTAATTTTTTCTTGATCTTGCTCTCGTTTTTTCTCATTGTCCATAGCTCTTAAATCAAGCTCTCTTGCTTTTAACTTAGCAATTGGGTCATTTCCGAATTGTCCCATAATTTTATTTTCTTCCTCCATGAACTCTTGCATCATTTCTGCAATTAATTTAGCTTTTCTCGATTCTAAGGCCATAGACATTTGCATCAACTGTTGCTGAACTTGTGGGTTTTGCTGCATCATTGGGTTTGCCTGCAATTGTTGTTGTAACTGTGTCAATTGAGCAATTTCTTCTCTCATTTCTACTTCTAACTGTTCTTGTGCCATCATAGAAATGTGCTCAAAAATGTTTTTTTCTAATGCACCCAGTACCACGGGATTATTTCGAGCTAAATTTGTCGACATAAAATTTAAGTGCGTTGTAATATGTGCTTGATGATCTTGACCTTTGAAAGCTTGGAAAGGTTTATTAGACATTGCTAAAATATTTTCAACAGCAGGATCCAAGGGTTGCGGTGGTTGTGGTGGTGGAAGAATCTTATCCACATCCTTCACTCCAATTGCTTGATACATGTCATGAAATGCTTCGTATAAATTATGCAATTGTGGATTTGCCATTGCAAGCTGTAATTCTGTTTGTGCCATTGTAATTCTCTGTGTTTGAGAAAAAATATTTGGATCGGCAATCGGAATAATATCTACTTTTTCATCAAAATCTGCAACCTTAATATTTCTATTCGCCCCTACAACATCATAAGGATATTCAGGTGGTAAATAAGTTTTAAAAACTCCAGCTAGTAACTGAAATTCTTGTTTCATCGCCACATACAATCTTTTATGTATGGCTGACATGACTCTTGAACCACGTTCTAAGAGAGCAATGGTCGTTCCAACAGCGGCCTGCTGGTTGCCGTCTCCGACCTGCATGTCAGCTATGGCGGCAAATCGTTGCCCCGCCTGTACAACAATACCCATTAATGAGAGTAATGTCTGAGAGGGCTCCTTAAAAGGAAGAGGCATGAATGCATCTCTGATGTTTCCACCAGGAGCATCGACATCTCTAAATTCACCAGGTTGTATTGCTTGGGCTTCGTCTCTAACACGAATACCTCTTTGCTTAAACCCTGCAGGTAAATTGCTTAGTGTACCTGCGTCCAATAGTTGACGTAGCGCTGTTGTTGCTGTTCTTGATAGACCACCAATCATATGAATTAAACCTAATCCATAAAAACCTAAACCAGGTAAAAATTTAAAATGAACAAAATATTCAATTTTATTTTTTTGTGGGTCTGCAATTTGATAATTTCTTCTAATTGATAAAACTTCTCTTGAAGCTATTTCTACAGTTACAATGTAGGGAAGTTTAATTCCAGTTGGCTCTTGAGACTCAGGATCCATATCTTCAAATCCTTCGAGATCTAAATTTACATGACATTCAATTAATGTAAAAACATCTTCATCTCTAGTTTTTTTAAGTCCTTCTAATTCTCTTTCTTTTTTCTTAACTTCTGTTTCTTCGTCATAACCAGGTTTTAATTCTATGTCTCTATAGAATCCTCCTACCTGTTTTTTTCTTAAATCATTTTCAGAAATTTTAATTGTATGCATCACTGCTTCTGCATCTTCTAAAGATGTTGCAGTATAAGGAACAACTAAATCATCTGCCGGAACAAATTTTGAAACGGCTCTGCCTAAAAGTTCATCGTAATAAACTTTTTTAAACGCAGAGCCGGCGAGAGGGAGATAAAAAAGCATTTGATCGAACTCGGGTTCATACTCCTTCATCACGTCCATGAGCTGATAGTTCATGAAGTTTTTTACTCTGACAGATTGGTCTTCTTTCTGTCTATCTGGTTTACCCATAATCTGAGTATGGACTGGACCAGTTGCTGGCAGCAATTCTTTATAAGCCTGTGCTTGAAACTGTGTTACCGCTTCTGCAAGGACAGGGTGAGTTGCACCACTAGCTCCTTGAAAGGGTTGTGTGGGAATTTCGTACTTAAATCCTAAAAGATCCAAACCTCTAGTGTAAGTATCTTCCCAATCTTTTCTTGAATTTTTATATTGACTGAAATTATCATTTAATTCTGATCCCAATCGTCCTAGGACATCATCAGGTAGTAATTCTGCTAGATTATCAAAATGGCCTTCTCCACCCGGTTGGTTAACCGCGTTAGGATTAAAATTTATTTCAACACCACCATCTTCCTGTTCTTCGACTCTAACATCATCAGGACTAACTTGAGTTACCCCTGTTTCTTGTTGAGTTGCAATTTCTTCTTCAGATGGAATTTCTATTTTTTGCTCTACGTTAGGTAGAGCTTTGTCTATATCTGCCATTTATTTTCCTCGAGTTCTCTATTGTTCTAACCTGTTTTACAGGAACATTCAAGCCCTGTGAATTGGGCCCTTTTACAGGTGGAATCTCCTTCCACTTCACATGCTTCATGTTTTTAGTTAATGTCTTATTGATCATATGTTCATAATCTGAGCTAGACCCCCATCTTTAAAACCTCTTTTACCAATAGCTTTATAAAAGTTAGTAATAAGAGTTTGTAAGTAATCTGTTTTTACTCTTGGGAGTGCACCTTTAGGCACAATAACTCCATATCCACGACCTTTTTCAACATCATGTAATTTTTTACTAAGTTTTTCAGCTATTTTTAATTCTTTAGGAGATAAAATAACTTTTTTAATTCTACCTGGTTCTACTAGTCCAGCATATAGTCGTGCACCTGTAGGGTCCTTTGTAAACCATCTTCCCGTTGCTCCAAACCTCAAAGGATTATTATGTTGTCCCCCTGTTCCTGGACCATACATCCACTTAGCCATATCTTCTAAACTTGATCTAGGTTTCCATGGCTCTCCACGATACACGGCAATGCCTTTAGGTTTTTTATTAAAAAGACTAAGTAAATTTTTTCCAAGTCGAGGATTTCGCGAAATCATTCGACCGGCTAAACTTGCTATTCCTCTTGCAACTAGTGGTATCATAATTAATCCTCGTCGCTTGCAAAGAAGCCTCTTCCTTTTTTATAATCTTTGTATTGGCTATAACCTTCCCAACCTAGGGAAGCTGCAAGACCTGCCCATCCCACTGGACCCATCGCTGCTAAAGCACCCCGACTAATACCTAATCTTAAAAGTCTAGGTAATAAAGATCCTCGTTTCATTCCAGCAGTTGCCATTTTTGTCATGCTTGGTGCGAATGCTGGTCCCATCCATGTCATTGGACTGGTAGCGATATCTCCCCAGCTCTCGCCTTCTCTTCTTTGTTGTGCAATTCTTAATGGTTCAGTCGCAAGAAGTCCTGCGGGAGTAAACATCCCTGAAAGTAATTTCATTCCAACGCCTGCACCTGCTCTAAGCTTACCGTATCCTTTTCCTGCGTGTTTACTTAAATAATCTCCTGCAGTTAGACCTGCTTCACTAACTGGACCTGCTTTAGGAATTTTAGCTTCTGACAGGCCTCTTCTATATTTGTACAAGGCACTGGTACCAGGGACCGAGGCTGCGGTTGCACCAACTGTTCCTGCTCCTATGCCCCAGTCTAAAATTTCACTTCTAGGTTTTGGTCTTTCTCCTTCGATTAATGCATCCAGCATTCCTGCTTGTTGATCAGGGTCCGTTAAATAAGTTGAAGGATCATCGTTTCTAAATTGTTTAACAAGTGGTTGAGCTATAGCTCCTGCTGCAGCTATCGCGCCATACTTACCAGCTGTTGGGCCAAATCTTCCGAGTGCTCCTAAAAATCCTTGAGCTACATTTTTAAATTTAGGAATAATCCCTTCAGTTTTAGTTATTTGTTGTAAAGTTCCTTTTGAATCTGTTTGCATTGCCACAGTCATTTCACGACCACAGCCCCCCTGAAAACCTATTCGACCACCATCGGCACTATAAGCAATTTTTCCTTGAAAAATATTACAAACGTTTCCAACATTATTTTTTGCAGCCTCTACAATTGTATTTCGAACATTACTTTCCCAAAAAGGTTTGGCCTTTTTAACATCAATGTAAAAACCTTTCTCTTTTACAAACTGGCCAATATCCAGTCCCGCTTTTTTCCATCTTGCTAATTTTTCTGGAGAATAAATTTTTGGATCAATTTTTTTACCAACCTTAATTTCAGGTAAATTTAATTGTTTTATCTGAGACTTAGTAAAACCCTGTTCTAATAAATTTGCAGTAGTAGCTTTTTGTGTTTCTATTAATTTACCGGCTGCTTCTTTAGCTTTAGATGTTTTACCTTCGGCAAGGAAATCTTGAACTTCTTGCAGTCGTTTAGAAAGCTGGCCTTGATATCCTGCTAAAGCTCCTGAATTAACTTTAGCTGACGTTGCATCAACAAAAACACTGAAAGGTTGGACCCCTCTAGTTTCACCTGCACTTAAACTAATTACTTCATTAATATTATATGGAATCTTTTCTGTTCCCTTTAATTGGAGCGCCTTTCTTAATTCTTTAGAAAAAGCTGTCCGAAAAGATTTTAGTGTTCCATTTTGTTTATATAATTTGTTTACATTGTCTAAAGCTAAATTATAAAACTGTGTTCTATAACTGTTTCTGAAAGTATCTTCTCCAAGCTGGGTTATAAGTCTCTTTCCAGCATTTTCATTTACTTTGACTGGTAAATCTCTTCTAAAAGATTCTCCTCTTAAAGCCCTAGAGTACAGAGCCATACCATATGCTGCTTTTGAGGGAGTATTAAGAGAAGTTTTACTTATTACTTCTGTAATATCTGGCAAAAGTTTTTTGGTAACAATATCATTTCTAAATATCTTGTCTATTTCAGAGACACCTTTTACAGTCTCTTTATTAATCATTGTTGCTTTTTGAAGAGCTTTCCATTTTTTTAAAACACTTTCTGTAGGATCTTTATAAAGATTTATTGTTCCTCCAATTGTACTACCACCTCCTCTACTTGTTGTAATAAAAGGAAAATATTCTTTTACAAAAGCTCTAGGCGCATTTGCATACTTAGATCCTGATTTCCCTGAATAAGTAGTTAAAACATTTTCTGAAATACCTAATTTTTTTGCAAGTTCTGTAGAAGTAGTTGTATATCCCGGTTTACTTACTTTATTTTTCTCAGTCTGCCACTTTAAAAAAGACTGATGTTTTCCCTCTCCTGTTTTTTTTAAAAAATCTTTGTAAGATAACCCGATATAGTTTCTAAAACTTTTGTTATTTTTATATATCGAATCATATTGACTTGTTTTAGGTATACTTACTATTTTTGGTTGTATTTCTTTTTGATAAGCTAACGCAGCAGCTTTTGCTTTGGCAGAAGAGCCATAGTCTGTTGAGGTAAATCTTTTTGTTATATAATTCGGATAACCATAACGTCCATATGTAAATTCCCAAGAACCCCCTCCTCTATAATCAGCTGTAACGCTACCCAATAAATCAGCCATTAGACCTCCAGGATCTTAGCTAGACCACCGGATGCTTTATTAACTCTTCCCCCCATTGCAAAAGGAGGTAAATCATCAACAATTCCTTTTAGTGTTGAAAAGTCAATTGTTTCTCTGTCAAAAAACGGATCGTCAATGCCTCTGCCTCTTCTATCTTTAGCAGCCATGATAAAATCCGTAAATACATCTATATTTTCCTTCGTTGCAGTCTTAGGTAAATTTTCCGCAGCATTTTTTCCAAAATATTTTACAAATAAATTAATTGGATCGCCTGCTCGGCCTCCACCGCCTTCGCTAATGTATTTAAAATCAATATCACTGACAAAATCTCTTAAACCGCTCTCTGTTCCCGGCATACCTTTTTGTTTTTTCATCAATTGTAGTAATGCGTCTCTAGCTGAGGCTCTCATCATCGGAATGTTGTGTCCAGCTTGCTCTAAAAGCACAGCAACGTCTACATGGCCCTTATCAAAATGAGATTGGTACAGACCTTCAAAGTCAAAAGCGTTTTTTACTTCTGCTTCAGTATAAAGTCCCTTAATTTGCGGATCTTCTAGTAGTGCTTTTGCTTTATTCACGTGAACTTCATTTTTTGGATTAAATCTACTTGCATAAGATGCTTTTTCGGCTGTCGGATCCAGCACTTGAAAAATTCCCGGCTTAGTCGTCTCGCCTTTACCAATTTGTCCTAGCTCGTCGGACATCTCTTGAATTTTTTTCATTCGGTCGCTAATACGAGTCATTAAACCACCCGTCGGTAAAATCGTTTCTCCAGCTTCAACACCTTCTGCTGCAGCCAAGTCGTCAGCAATTGATCCAAGCCCCTTACTTTTTTTAATTTCTTCCCATTTAAAAAAATCAGCTTGCTTAGAAGGGTCTAGTCCCGCTCTTCGCATAGCAGCACTTTCTGCTGCGGCTAGTTTTCCTACCTGATCGAATAAAGGTCCCTGTTCTTCCAACATTTGAGTTACTCTTAGAGACCCTAAGCCCTCTTGTGTCAGGCCCCCGGTCCCTGTTCCCAGGTCGGTAATGTTAGCAATCTGTTCAGGGAAGTACGCTTTTTTAAGTGTGATTAAATTATCGTGCAGTCGTTGTAGTTGAAAATCGTTTAATTTGCCGGCTGTAACATATCCTCCAGCCGTTTCCGCTTCGGTTACGACTCGTTCTATCGGAAACCCGGATCGCATTAAGCCGTCTATGTCTATTTGACCCTGGAACAGGGCTTCTTTCGGTCCTTTTCCTAAAAAGTTAATATTGCTTTTGGTTCCCATAAATTTATTGGGATTTCCACCAATATCTTTAATCAAATTCAGAATATTGTTAATAATAATTTTTCTAGCCATAGTATTTCAATTGGTTGCTCCTTACAATTTTTTCCTCTTTGTAATCTTCAGGGTGTTCTACCAGTCCTCCCTGTCTTACACGCATGATCGCCTGTGTCGTGCTGTCGACGTAGTCGTCATGATCGCCATATGGAAACGACGCACACTCCTCAATCACTTCCTGAGCAAAGTGTTCGTGTTTCGGTGCCCAAATTCTCCCCGCTTCAAAAAGCGGAGCGATTGCGTTCACTCTAACGTGTTTATCATTACCTTTTGACGGTGTAAAGTTAATAACTGGGATATCCATTTGTCGAAGCTCTTGCGTCAGAGGAATTCCCGAAGCTTTCGCCTCGATGATAACCATATCGGGCTGCCAATATCTATACTCCTCCAGGGCTACTCGCCTTATCTCTGGAAACTCATACCGATCCTTAAAGGCGCTGAGCAAAATCATGCTATGACCGGAGTCTTCTGTCTTAAAAACACCCCAGGTGGTAATAGCCGAAAAGTCGGCAGATTCTTTTTTAAGAAAAGCAGTGTCATAACTCTGAATAGTATAGACAATTTTGGGAGGATGTTTATGGGTCCAGTCTTTCCACCAGTCCCTTTTAATAATGGCGCCTTCTTCTGCAGTCGGTTGCTGCATATATTGGGCATTCCAGTTGGAAACAGGGATCGAGGCTTTTGTTTTTTCTAATTCGTCCAGGGACCAGTAACCAGGCCACACGGGTTTTCCATCTGGCATGATGGCTGGAAGCTCAACAACGTCCCATTTGTCTCCTTCTTCCGAAGACATCGATTGAATTAGTTGACCGGTTAAGTCTTTTGTCGACCAACGGGTCATTACGATTACAATTTTACCACCCGGCTGAAGTCTTTGACGTGGTCCTGCCATATACCAGTTCCATGCTTTCTCAAAAGACTTACCATCTGCTCTAACATCTTGTTCTTTATGAGGATCGTCAATAATTAATAGATCAGCACCCCTTCCAGTAATAGCTCCGCCAACACCAGCTGCAAAATACTCCCCGCCTTGCTGGGTTTTCCATTTTCCAGCTGCCTGAGAGTCTTCTTGAAGTCTCGTGTTAAACATTTCTCCATATTTTTGCTCATCAACTAAGTTCTTAGTCTTTCTTCCAAAGTCAATTGCCAGGTCGGCTGTATGGGTTGCTTGAATAATTTTGTAACTTGGGTTTCTACCTATCATCCACGCCGGAAGTAGATAGGATGCAAACTCAGACTTCGTGTGCCTTGGAGGCATGTTCACGATTAATCTGTTAATTTTACCGGAAGCAAGGGCATTAAACTTCTCACCAATGAGCTTATGATGATCCCCTTCAATGAATTCAGGCCACATATATTTTACAAAATTTAAAAAGTCATTTTTGACCAAATTTTGCATTTGATCTAATGCTTCATCTAATTCTATGCTCGCCAATTCATTGGCCTCTTCTGTCGATAAATTTTTTATAATATTTTTTGCATCGTTCATATAAAACCAAAATGAAAAAAACCATACCATAACCGTCTGAATTAAGCAATAAAGGGTAAACTTGGGACCCCTTTTTTTCTTTAGGGGGGGTGGGCCCGATAGTTTTCAAGCTGGATACAACCTAGACTGGTACCTTTCTCAAAGAAAAAAACGTGGCGCAATTTCTTGCGCCACGTTTCAGGTAACACTCTTGTGATAAGAGTTCTGTAATTAGTTTAAAGTTTTAATTCTTGATTGTTGCCACGATTTATATTCATCAGATTGCATTGTCATCTTTTGCAATTCTGGTAACACTAACAAAGCCATTGCATAAGACATTGCTTCGTCGCCAATTTGTTTAGCACAATATTGCACACGTACTGGAACTTCTTCTTTCGGTGCATTGTACACGAACAAAGCTGAGTGAATTATTTCTGGTGTTAAATGTTTTGGGAAAGAAATATCCTTTCCACCCCCAAATGCTTTTGAACTGCCAAAACTTTTTTCTTTTTTCATTATCTTTCTCCTATGTTTAATGTGTAATTACTATCATTAAATTGTTCCTTGGTCAAACTTCTTCTTTCATTTGTTATTCCATTAACATAAACGTAACGTGTTTCATGATCACTGCTCCAATCATATCTTTTCTCCCACGCATTTTCTTCTGTTAAATGTTTAGGCTCGGTTGTTCTTCCAAAGTGATCGACTGCTCGATCAATAAATTCTTCCGCCCAATCATTGTAACAATTCATAGAACAAAAGTTTCCTTTGCCATAATACATATGTGATCTTCTTCTAGTTTGATAAGTTTTATTTCCTTTAGTTCCTTTTAATCTGTCCTTTGTTCTGTATTGATGACAACGTGGACTTTGGCATAATTTTAACATTTTATTTTATTCAACCTTTCTTGTTTTTTTATTTCCTTCTTATCTTTGTAATCTTGCCACAAAAAATAGGCGCTGGAAAATCCAGCGCCTAAAATTATAAGAATTAAATCTTTTAACATATTATTTAATTTCCCAATTATTTTTCGCCATACGATATTGATCTCCACCCATTCTATTAGATTGATCTACATCAAAGTATGTAAAAAGTTTTTCTCCAGCTTTAGAAATCCACTCTCCACATTTGCCAAGAATAAATTTACCATTTCTAGTAACTTTTTCTCCGTCTTTTTTTGTATATGTGATTATGAAAGTTTGACCATCTTTCATGTTGTATTTATTATTTATCATATTACCTTTCTTTGTTGTTTTTATATCTGGGATTATATCAGTGTAATCCCAGATAGCAAGAAGTAAATAAATTAATTTACAACTTGTGATTGTGCGTTTTTCTCGTACAATAGTCTTTCTTTTATCTTATCTGCTCTACTGATATTTTTGTTTTTCATGCCTTTAATTCTTTGAGCAAGATTTTTAGGATTATAAATAACCAATCCACTTGAGTTTGTTCTAATTATTTCTGCGTCTTGGACATTCAAGCCAAGTTCTGTGCAAAGTTCAATAGCTTCATCAAGATATTTATATCCTTTTAAACCCATTTTAATTTCTTTCATCTGGTTTAAAACAGATTTAATCCATTTATAATGTGCCATTACAAATTGTCCTTTGGCTTGTTTCCAAGAAATAAGAAATTTAAACTCTTGTTCTGAACAAAGTAAAGTTCTATCCCTACAATACTCACGACCAATTAAGTCTAGTTGGTATTTCTCGTTCCACTCTTTACCATATCCATTGTCATCACTACCAAGATACTTATTATTTGCGTCTTGGAATTTAGTCAAATGTGGATTGTTGTCTTTTCCATCTTGTTCAATTAAAATATCTGGATTACAGTTGTCTTGTGCTTTTAATTCATCACGAAACAAAGCATATCCATATTCATAATCGGAACTATGACTTGAATTGTTTTCTACATCAATATCCCCATTTAATCTGAAATCAAAATGTTTTTCTATTGGAATATTTTGTTCAATTACAACATTGTTGTCATAATCTCTTTTTTCTTTTTCTCCTAAATAATGAAAATGAAAACAACTATCTTTGGCAATAGTATTTACATTGTCAAATTTATTTTGAAGATAGTATGCTTTGGCAACATCATCTGGTGTATAGTGCCTACGAACAATTTTTTCTGCAACTGCCCATGCTTTATCATTCAAGTCAATTTGATCTGCTTTCAGTTCATCATATTTTGTTTTTTCTTGGGTATCTTCTGCTTCAATATGAACTCTCATTCTATTAGCAATCTTATTCCGATACTCTTGGTTTAGTCTTATTCTACTCATTGTTTTTCCTTTATATTATTTGGTTGCATAAAAAATTAATTTATACTATTGACAAATCATTGTCAAGGGATTATATGGGATATATATTATTTATAAAAACTTAATATCAACCTAAAGCTAACTTGTGGTTGGCAGTACAAAAACGCAACCACAAGTTGCAGAAAGAAATACAACTTAAAATAGAAAAAAATTTTTTTATATTTATATAAAATGTAAATGTTCAAGCGTACGAGCTTGACAAAGGATCTGGGATAGTATAAGATATAAAATAACAAAGGAGAAATAAATGAGTACAAGAAGCAATATAGCAATAGAAGACCCAAAGACTAAAAAAGTAAAAGTTATATATGTCCATAGTGATGGCTATCCATATGGCGTTGGTAAATGCCTGGTTGATCATTATAACAAACGCGAACTTGCGGAGCTATTATTTAATCATGGAGATGCATCATATTTAGGCGATACCATTGACGAGTGTAGTTTCTACGGTCGAGACTGGGACAGGAAAGAAGACCCTGCAAAGACTTATCGTGATGAGTGGATGTATATGCACAATATCAAAGGAGATGTATTTATAGAATATATTTATATCTTTAAAGATAATAGATGGCATGTATCAACTCAAAAATCAACCAAAGTCAAAGACGGCTACGATGGCGGAACTTTGTTTTATTATACAAACTTTGAGCCAGTAAGCCTGAACAAGGAATATATCAAATACAAAGACAAACACGAAAAGCACGCAGAGGTTAAGATAATCTCTCAAATAGGAAACTTGCTAAGCAAAGCAGGGTTCGACGGAGACAATGTTGAGATCCAGGGTGGCACAGCCAAGAAGAAAGCCAACTGATGACTATAGAAGGCAAAACAGCCAAAGAATATAACAAAAAAAGAATATCCAGCTGGGCCATTCAGGTCCAGTGGGATAATGGAGATGTTGAAAACATTACCGAGGTCCCAAACGGCGTAGCTCATGAAGTGGATGAGTTTTTAACAGAACTTGAGAATAAATAAAAAAATTAAAAAAAAAGTAAGTGCGCAAGCGTCCAAGCGCTCAAGCTCCCGGGAGGGTGGGCCCGCAAGATTTCAAGCTTTCAAGCTTGACAGGACCTGAGCTGTAGGATATCATAGGATTATGTTAAAGAAAGAAGCGAAAGAAATAACTGGCGGCCTGAGCGCGCCATCGAAGATGCCCGGACCGTCATTCAACCTGCCGGCTGTGGCATGCATTACGGGGTCCAAGCTCGTGAAGGTCCGGGGCTCGACCTGCAGCGGCTGTTATGCCCTGAAGGGTAGATATAGATTTCAAAATGTAAAAGACGCAATGCAACGCCGCCTGGACCGGCTGTATGATCCACGATGGATCGAAGCAATGGTTACACTAGTGACCGGCCAGCCTGTGTTCAGGTGGCATGACTCCGGGGACCTGCAGAGCGCGCAGCATTTAAAAAATATTTTTGAAGTGTGCAAGCTCACACCGGGGACCCGGCACTGGATGCCTACGCGCGAAGCCCGGTTCCTGAACCTGATGGACCCGGACGTAGTTCCCAAAAATTTAAAAATTGTATTGTCTGATCATATGAATGATCAGGACCGGCCGCCGTCCTGGTGGCCCTTTACTTCAGGCGTCACGACCAGTCCGGACCAGGTAACGTGTCCTTCATCTCAACAGGGGAATAAATGTCTAGATTGCAGGAAGTGCTGGGACCGGGGCACTAAACGTGTTATATACGGCAAACATTAATGACTCACACATTTAAACACCCAAAGTACTGGAAAGAATTAAGAGCGCAAGCGCGCAAGCTTACAAGCTCTCAAGCTTCAGGGCGCAAGCCCTCAAGCCCTGGACCAAGGGGTCAAGCTTCAAACCCGCGTACTTCAGTTCCAAGATCAGAGATCCAGGGTACAAGCGATAGTGTCCAAGCTTCCGGGAACAGGAAACAAGAATAAAAGTATTTTTTTTATGCTTAGTATGAAATGCTATCTGGTGAGGCGATAGCCTAACAGAGTAGGCTTTAGTATGCTTAAGCTCTACTGTAAAAAAGGTGCCGTTAACATTATAGCCCAATAAATCAGGAGTACCAGGTAGGGCCCAGTTTTCAATTCTAATCCACGATATCGAAGGCGTTTCATCCTTTAATTTTTTCCATAATTGACGTTCGTTTTTAATCACGCATACCTCGTCAATTACAAGTGGCCTATAATCTTTCCTAAAGTCCTTTGTCCTGGCGGAGCATTTAATTTTAAAACTAATCTATGCGTTTCTATACCGCCGAAAATTCTATTCTGCAACAATTTAATTTCTCCTATGTCTTTCATTTCGCCATTAGGTAACTCTACCTGTACTCTGGCATCAAGACACACCCCACCCGGAGCATTAAAAAACTTTCCCAATACTTGTCTGAATGTTCTTCCGTCCATTCTTACTCCGTTTAACCTTTTTGTAGATTAATTGCGGACGGGCCTTTTGCGCCCTCTTCAACGTCAAATGTAATTGCTTCGCCTTCAGCTAGGCCAGTTAAACCGGCATCTTTTACTGCTGAAGAATGTACAAAAACATCTTTCGAATCATCATCTCGTGAGATAAATCCATACCCTTTGGTAGGATTAAACCACTTGACTTTACCGTTCAATGTCATTTAATTTCTTTCCTCGTATACTCATGTTATTATTACTTTCCTTATATAAGATTTTATGTATAATGCAAGCATGAAGCAAGAAATTGTCAAAAAGAAGGCAGGATACCCCACAGAACTAACTGAAATGCAACGTAGATTCTGTGAGTATTTGGTAATGAACGAGGGTAGAACTACTGGTAAAGATGCAGCAATAGCCGCAGGATATGTCCCAAAGACAGCCAAACAGGAAGCTTATCGTCTCCAACAAAATCCAAAAGTACAAATGTATCTAACCCAGAGAATGAATGAAGTTAACAAAGCCTTCGTAGTTAATAGACATAACTATCTAAAGAGACAAATTAAACTATCACAAATGGTAGAAGAAGGACATCCACATGCAGCCAAAGCTGCTCCGTTTGAATCACATATAGCTAAAGCCATGGGATTATTTGTAGACCGTAAAGAAATATACACGAGAGACTTAACAGCTGAAGATAAACTCCAACGTAAAGAAGAACTGTTAGATAAGATGAAAAAAATGAAAAGAGTTAATAACTTAATTAATAAATCTAAAGAGCCAGCTTAGTCATCTTTAATACACATCCCACTGGCATAACATTTCTATCGGAAAAGACTTCGTCCTTTGTATCATAACTACTGAATGTCCAAATAAACTTTTTTGTTTTTCTAAAAAGATATGCTTGAGTAATCATAGTGGCACACTCGAACTTACTAAACTCCTCTGCACTGGCATGACCGGCATCACCCGTGATATCGATCCAATCAATTGTATAAAAATAATATTTCTTTTTATTAATTATAACATGTTTATATTTAGATTTCTTCTTCCTAGTCATATCTCTGTATACTCCAGATTTTATAAAATAAAATTTTAAAAAATAAAATATACGCGCGCGCCCCTTAAATCGTTGGTATTGCTAGCTTTTTGATAAATTGTACCAATTGTACCTTTTTTGTACCAAGCTCTCAGGTACAAATTTGAGCAATTAAGTGTTGGTATTACTAGCTTTTTTGCTTTGTACCAATTGTACCAAGCCTTTTTTAAAAAAAAAAAACAAAAAATTTTCATAAAAATAGTGTATACAAGGTACAAATGGAATTAATGGCTAATTTATTATACTTTTTCATCGTTTTTTGTATCCTGACCCTCTTTTGTCTTTGGCATGGTCTTATAATATTGGTCTACACGACGCAGGAAGTCGTGTTGAAAGCCTACAAATTCTTTATCAAAGCTTTCAAACTTCTGAAACATGCCATCTTTGGAACACATTAGAACCACTCCAGACTGAATCTTGGTGCCATAAACATAGTTATGGGCCATCGCATAGGCCCCCAACTGGGTAAAGTAATCAGTTATCCAGCCACGTTGTTTTGGCTTGTTAGTTTGCTTAAAGTCTATTATGCTTTCGCGCCCATTATAAATACCTACCACATCAGTGGCTCCAGCGTACAATTCTGGGTAATATAGGGTAACCTCACTGCCCCATATTTCAGTTAAGTCGCCTAAACCCTCACTAATAATCTTCTTTGCCATGGGCTCAGCTTCCCGGCCCACGCTCGTCAGGTCCTTGTGCCCTGTTCCCCGGACATAACCTTCCAGATACGTGTGCATGGCTGTCCCACGCATAGCCGCAATGTCTCTGACCCTGTCTGCCGCGTGGCCACCCATCCTGGCCTTCCAGTCCTCGAGTGCTTTCTTCTTCTCTTCCGACTGAGTTTGTGATAGGATCGTTGTAACAGATGGTAACTTATCATTACCTATTTCGTAGTGTCTTCGACCCTTGACTAGGCTTCTAGTGCTCTTAGGGTATTCAAATCTTTTATTCCAAATCATCCACCCCATCCTAACGCAGCACCGAACACAATTGCAATAAGCATAAGCGGTATAACGATCGTCAATGGCCAGAATTCAAGAACCCAGCTGTACTTCCATTTCACAATCATTAAATAATTTATTATTTTTTTCACAGCACCACCACCAGCATATAAAGCGATAGTACCACCATCATTCCTAAAGCCACAAAAGTAATTATAAAAAACTTATTCATTTCTTTCTCTTTCCATATAACTTCTGCCATGACCATACATTAAGCCATGAGGAAAAGCTGTATATTTTTTCTAATAAAAATTTTTTCATCTCTTTATATCCACCAGTTTCCAATTACCCTTATACACCCACTTTCTTTTAATAAGAGGATAACCATTCTCTCTACACCATTCGTCTGCGTACTTTTCAATCAATTTAGACTCTAGTCTTTGACCACCCCAATTCGGGTTCCCTGGTCCCCTATTTTCGTTCATTGGCTTGTCTAACTGATTCTTTGTAGCTTTCATTAAGTTCCTCCTTTTCTTTTTCGGCTTCTTCTAAGAAGTCTTTATCAATAATTAATTTACCATTTAAATGATCCACTTCGTGTTGCACCACTCGACTCGATAGGTAATAAAAAGTTTTATACTGTTCTTCTCCGTGTCTACAAAAATACTTTAACCCCACATAGATCGGTCTTCTAACTTCTACTAATTTTTTAGGACAAGACAGACAACCCTCCTCTTCGGTTAGTTTTTCTTTAGCTAACTTCTCAATAACAGGATTAATAAATACCATGGCTCCAGCTTGACTGGAAGTAGTATCCATCACAAAGATACGCCTTGCATATCCCACTTGATTGGCAGCTAATCCAATACCGTTGTTGCGATACATAATATCTATCATTTGATCGATAATGACTTGATCTTCTGGAGTTAAGGGAAACTTAACTTCGATCGTGGGTTCTCTTAAAAATATATCCGGCTGATGTACTATTTGCATCTAGGACCCATGGGTATTCCAATCAAAGTTTCTAACTTTTCTTTCAGCTTCTAAATCTACGACGTTATCTCCCAGGTCCTGTGCTCTTGGTTCATAGTGATCTATAATTCGTTCTATCTTATGGAGTTTAACTTGTGAGTATGGCCAAATAAGTTTACAAACATACAAGGCGTCTCTATGGGCTATGCGCCAACGCCACTGGCGTTTGTATCCTGGTTTAACTTTACGTTCTCCCCAGTGACCACAGTTAAAAGTATCGTAACACCACTTAATGGTTTCTTTATCGGTCATGGCAATCTCCATTCTTACTACCCAGACATTATGTACTGGTTTACCAGGACGTTTGTGCTTTTTCTGTTTAGTTTTTTTAAAATAAACAGAACCTTCGCCATCGAAGAGTCCAGCAAAGTACGCTGTATCTGCTAGTGTTATAGATTTTTTTGTCATTAAAATTTTTTTAATAATCTTTCTAATTCATTTTGATGAACCAAGTTATCATATTGATGATCTTCTTTAGCACGTGCTAAATCTGCCTTAAGTTCTTCGTTTTCTTTTCGGAGTGCCTTCATCTCCGGAGAATTATTACCAATTCCTTTAATGATGGTGTTTTCTCCTTCAGCTTCTTCGGCTCTCTTTTTTAATTTTTTATTTTGTCTTTCTAGTTCTTCAATGCGTCTAGTTAAGTCCTGGTGTCCCCGGTCCTCGTAAGGGTATCCGTGTTCATTAAATTTAAGTACCATGTTGAACTAACACCCTTCCCAGAGTTGTCCATGGACTAAAACCATAATCCATTCTACTGCATCCGATCAGGATCGTCATCAAACTGAGGAATATCAATACTTTCCAGTTCATCAATCTCTCCTTCCGATTCACACATCGTGCATTGAGCAATAACAGACTTCTCCAGTTTTTCAACTGATTCATGGGGTATTTTAAGATACCCATTGCCCTTGCAACGTGGGCAAACTATCTTTTTAACTTTGTGATTTGGCTCTGCCATTTAACTTCTTCGCTTTCTCATTTACTAAAATGTTAATTGTCTGTGAACGACTTAACACTGCGTTCGGAACAATCTTCTTACGTATCTCGTCTATAAGATTATATGTCTTATGAGATAGGGATACATTTTTATACTTGCTTATATCAGTCATTGGTTGTACTTTCTCCTTGTTAATTTAAGTTTCATATATGGGATTTATCTCATAATTTACAACAGGTGTCAATGACTAAATTTGCGTTAATAATCTGGGTGTGTTCGTTTTTAGGACAACCCTCTTGTTTACCTCCCATGGAGTTTCCTAAACACTTTGATAGTTGGTATGAGTGTACTCGTGGTGCACATAAGGAGGCGCAATTACTTATTTCTGAAATGGGTTATAAATATATTAATGAATATAAAATTGCTATGAGTTATAGCTGTAAAGAAATCAAGAGTTATTAGTTATCTAATTCTTCCATAATTTTTTTAATAATTTTTTTGGATTCTTTTTGTTTCCCTGTGTCCAGGTACTCTATCAGCTTTCGCATTAAAAATTTGATATATAGGGTGTTGCTCATTCCCTATATATAAGTATTTATTTCATAATAACCCCTACAGTTTCCGTGCACGTACTCCTGCAGGAGCAAAGGCTCCGAGGCTACCCCTACCATAGCGGGGGTCACAGCTTGACGTACAGGGAATAGCGCGAGGCATGATATGGACGCCGGTCCTTTTCAATTTTGTTCATTGTTCCATTTCAGGAGCAATAGAATGATAAATAAATAAATTACACATATCAATCCTAAACTTATAAAAATCATTTTATAATATTATGTGGTACTATAAACATTCTACTTGGGTCCTGAAAGCATTGGTGACCAAACCAGCTCCCTGATCCATCGTTCATAACCCATCTATTTATTTCTTCATCATACACAGACACTCCTTCTTTATGTGCGTCCGCATAGCCCGAACATTCAAGTAATGTCATCGGTCGTGTGAACTCCATTGGAATTTTTATTATTAATTCCTCTGCGTTCAACACGTAAATCATCATCCAATGTACCAGCTCTTCCATCTCCAAACTCCTTTATTAGTTTATACCATAAATCTTTATACTTAGGATCTTTTGTTTTTTCCCACAGATTTGCTAGTTCATCAATTTTCTTCGTGTTCACCATGCTTTTTTCTTCCCCATTTTATAATACGGTCTAAATTTTGAGTCTTCAATTTAATTTTAGGACCATATGATTTCCACGCTTCTGCAACTAAATTAAGTTCAATAACAAGATTTGCCCATTGTTTAGGAGTTATGTTTTCAACTATTATGTTTATTTCTTTATTGTCTTTCATATATTCAATATAGGAGAGTTAGGGATATTTGTCAACCCCCTTTTCGACCTTTTCCACGATATTTTCCCATTCTTTTTTCGTGTTTATTTCTGTTTTTTTTATGACGTCCAGGCCTTTTTCTAGGCTTATCTCGTTTTGCAATGGTTCCGTAAAGGCTTTTATTTTTTCGACTCATTCGAAATATGTATCTCTGTATTTCTAGTTACATGTGGCATATAACTAATCTTTCCATTAACTTTTTGTTCAATATCTGCTCCACAAGTAGTACATCTAAATACTGTTTTATGAATAGATATAAAAATACTATCTTCAGTGCATATAGGACATTGACCATTAACAACTTGTGCTGCTACGTCTATTGCTTTTCCGAAAGGTCCTTGTCCAAACATAATTTTTTTCTATTATATATTTTCTTATTCTTTATCATAAGTTGACGGTAACGTCTATCTCTTAAAAACTTTGCTATTGGGTTTTTCTTTTTATTCAAGGATTAATGAAAGAATTTTTTTCTCTCCCATATATATTTCGGTGTTCGCCTTAGATTTAATGCATTTATATATAACTCTATCTGCAGGTTTTTTGTCCCTCATCGCGTAACGCTTGGCCTTAAGGCATTTGCTGAGGCTGTCCATATGTAAGTGTTCTTTAATTTCATGGTCCACTATCATTAATAATGCAAAAACAATTTCAACCATTAGTGTGCTCCATTTCCATTAGCAAAGCTTCTTTGCTTATCTTTTAATTTTTCAATATCAGATAATATCTTTTCTACATCTTTTTGTAAACGTTCTATATTAACTGTGTTTGACATCATATCCTGCATTGCTGTTTCTATTTTTTCTACTTGCCCACTCATATGTTCGATTAACATGAACTGCTCAGAATCAGCG
>VTLG01008856.1_pt1 | contig 25228 bp, 35 predicted proteins | sample 4694571 | NCBI WGS metagenome assembly VTLG01 (sample SAMN12604809, study PRJNA352737) | marine metagenome | biome: ENVO:00000447; feature: ENVO:00000209|ENVO:00000569|ENVO:01000036; material: ENVO:00002151; isolation source: viral sequences binned using virsorter ...
TTTAGTTACGCTAAGACAAGCTTGTCTGTAATGTTTTTTGGCTGAAGCTACTTTTGCCCAATGCAATCTTTTATTAGGACTTAAGTCACTTGGTGGCCAACCTAAGACAACCTCAATCATTTTCTAACCTCTTTATTTCTGCCGTAATCCGATCGAGGTTAACTTTATAAAATTTACTGTTTAAATTTTCAAACCACCATTGCCTATCTAATTCTGCAAGTTGGCATTTGTACTTTGCAATTTTTAAAAATGTTTCTTCTTTCAAAATAAAACTCCTTGTGTTGAACATTGGTAACTAGCATCATATTTTTTGTTGTTACCTTTTGGATATGGCTCTATGCCATATGCTAAATGTTTTATCATTTCTTTTTTATCTTTTTTATTGGCATATATATAAAAATATCTATGTTTTCTTGGTCTATCAATTACATAAAATTTATTATTATTAAGTCTTTCTTCTAGAGTAAATTGTTCGCATATTGTTTTACTGTGCTTATCACTATCACGCATTCTCCATTCAGTTCGTTTAGCTGTTAGCCCTGTATAAATCCAATTAGTTGCTTGGTATATATATCCATGATGACCTTGAGATGTATCTGCATAAGAAACTAAAACTTTTGGTTTTTGCAGGTGGCGAATTGATTGTGAAACAAAAAAGCTTAATACATTTTTTTCCAAATTTTCGTTAACACATAACCTATTTAATTCTAAAAAAAATTCTGTGTATTTACCATTAAATGACCCCACTACTAAACTTGGTGATGGCGGTGAGCCATAACTAATAACTCCTTGTAATTGTTTGTTTGCGTTGTACAAACCGAAACAGTTCATAATATTTGGGATGCGTTTTGCATAATGTTTTTTTAAAAACCACTCATGGCATTCATAGTTATTTATTTTTTTTACTAAATAATTTTTATAAATACTCATTTTTCACCTCTTAATTTTATTTCTACGGCTATTGTATTTCCTAGCAATTTTTTTATTTTTTTAACATCTTTTTCTGTTAAATCATTAAATATTTCATACCTACCTACACGATGTTTTGCAAACATTCTATGTATTTTCTTTTCTAAATCTCTGTAATCACCTCTTGCTTTACTTACAGCTAACACTTCATCTGGGCATTGTGACCTTACTCTGTTTTTTATATTTCTTTTACATGAACTACCTACCTTATAGCTGTTAGCACTTTTAAAAAAATAAACATGGCCAAGTTCTTTTTCATAATCAAATAATTTTTTATGTTTTTTTTCTTTATAAAATAAAGCTGCTGTTCTTCCATGAATAGCTATGGATCTTTCATCAACATATATTCCTAAATCTTTTAATTCAGACGCAGAAATAAGATAATGTTTTTCATCTTCTGGTAAATCATTAAAAGCATTGTTATCGTAAACTACTCCACTTGCTGTAGGATACATATTTGTATGAGCAGTTGAAAAAGTTATAGTCCTTGTGTTGTAAAAAGGACTCATTGTTGAATATAAATAACCCATATTAAATATTTCTCCGATAGCTATCCCAATCGAAACCTATTACCTTACCTCCATTTTCACGCAACCTATCGGTTACACGTTCACCAAGATAATCTGATAGCTGTTCCTTTGGTATGTTTGATAATAATATTGATGGCTTTTTATTTTCATAGCGTGTGTTAAGTACATCAAACAATACTTGTTTCTCAAACTCTGATCCAAACTGTACACCAACTTCATCAAGTACAAGCAAATCAGGTGATGCAAACACATCTATTACCTGACTTTCTGTTTCTTCTTTTGTATGCCAACTATCTTTAACTCTTCTTATTAATCTTTGGACGGTTACGAATAAAGCTGATCGTTGTTGTTGCATAATGCTCAACGCAATGCCGACAGCAAGATGAGTTTTGCCAGTACCCACTTTGCCTACGAAGATTGCACTCCGTCCTTGTTTTATAACTAAATCAAAATTTTCTGCATACTCTGTTGCAAATGCTAATGCCTTCTGTTGACCACTAGTTTTTGCCACATAACTTTTTAATGTCCGATCTTTAAATCGCTCTGGAATTAATGCACCATTTATTTTTGCCATCCATCTGCGTCTTTCTCGCTCTAATTTTTCTTGTCTAAATTTTTCTTCTTCTTCCTTTTCTACCTCTTTTCTTTTTATAGCCATGCATTCTGGACATTCTGTCCAATAGTCACGAATATAATTTGTTGAAGTATATGCACCATGCTTTGGACAATTGCGTTCCTCTGTTGGTCTTTTTTGATTTAACACTTTTTCTAAACTCATATCTCTTGCTCCCCCTCACCATAACTAGTAGTAGCAAAAGATTTTTGTTTATCTACCACCCAATCGCTTTTAAAACTTTGCCATCCTCTTGCTTGGCACATAATTAAAGCTTCCTCTAAACTAATTTTAGTTTTTTTAACCTCATTTTTTATACCAATAAAAGCAGTTTCTGTTAATGGTGCTTTCTTGTTTTTTCTATGTACCAAAAAATCATCCCATGTTTTTTTACTTACATTACGAGGACGCTTTAGCGTCTTATTAATTGGTTTATGGTTATTGGTTATTGGTTTATGGTTATTGGTTGGCACTAGTTCACTTGAAGTGGACTTCAACCGTGCTAACGCTGAACTCCTACCACCCTTAGATGATGCCAGTAATTTGTCTCTATATTTTTTAATTTCTTTATCACCTCTTGGATTTACCCACCCTTTGCCAATATCATGTGTAAAAAATTCTTCTAAAATAATTTTTACTTCTGGTACATTGTCAGGCATTCTTATTTTGCGAGCAACCATACTGGCATCTTCTGGCAATGGTTTTTCATGCAAGTAGTAGATGTCTAAACACCTACGGTATGCAAGATCCTCCATTGGATTTAGATGCCCTGTATGGCTCATGTAGTCGCTGATGTGATGAGAGTAATAATGCATTACTCCTCTTTGCTTAAGTTGTTTAATACTTCTTCCTTTGCCTGTTCTACATCTTGATCATTCATACCCATAACTTCTTTTAATTTAGATAATGGATTGTCTTGCTTATCAGGATTAGGAGTTACGTTTACTGGCTCTTTAAAACTAGTGTCATCATCTATCCGTACAACAGAATTGATTGCATCATTTTTTGGTAGTCGTTTTGCAATACGATGAATGACAGTTTTCTTTGCCATTTGGTCAAACCATTTTACCCAAGGTGAATGTGGTGATGTACTTCCTCTAGACACCGCACGGCATTTTTCTATTTCTTGCATATTCATTAACTCCATATACTCACCTCCATTAGTTGTTATGGCAATTGCATAAACACAAATAGGTTTACCTCTGTCACCTACAATCAAAGGCTTGTGTGTAAGTTGTGGTTTAGTGCCTAACTCATAATCAAACAAATCATTTTCGTATACAACCTCGGCACAAATACTTTTAATAAGACCGCTATTATGTAATACCTTAATAACTCCTTCGACCATAGGAATGTACTTAACTTGATTACCATATAAAACTGCGGATGCTTCTTTACCATCTAAATAAAGACCATCTTTTGCAGAATCCATAAAGGTTTGCAATAAACTATTCCTGTCTGCGTTTACTAAATTTTGATTTTTATTTAGCGTTAACTTCAGAACACTAACAAATTTAGCTTCATCCATTGTTGGTGGCAAAGCTTCTCTAAATTTGTCAGCCATTTTTTCAAGTGTTCCTTGGATGGCTACGAGTGGTGATACTGTGGTCATTTTTTTAAAGTCCTTTTGGTTGTGTAAATTTGAATTGGCGAAATGGTTTGCGTGGGTGTATATATGTACCCACCATTTCTTGGGATACATATGTACCTTGACTTCCTTTAGTCATGCCACAATAAATTGTTCCGTATTTAGAAACAATCTTTGAAGCACCTTGACTAGAATTTAAAATTTCTGCCTTAACGCTTTTTAATTCGTCTTCATCTTTTTTTATAGTTCTTCTCAAAGTGTTGTAATAGTCAACAAGTTTGTCCATATCTTCATCTGCAACAATGCCTAAGTCTGGTTCTGCATGGTTACATAAATTTTTTAATATGTAATCAGAATCTTTTAAATAATCAATATCAGGTGGCATTGATAATTTAATCCTATCCCAGAAATGATGCACTTTTACTCTTAGCATCTCACCTATATCTTTATCTCTATCCCTTTTTATTACTTTCATTTGATTGCCACCAACTAATGCAACTATGCATCCCCAATTAATATTTGCCACTTCCATCTGGTGTTGGAGTTGTAGCTCAATATGTGGTGGTGCTTTAATGTTGCCATTACCATCGTCTTCCCATTTGGAACGATAAATAAATCCGTCTACATTTTTTACCTCCATAATTCCTACTTCATCACCGCTAGTGATTTTGTAGTCAAAGGAAGATCCCATGCGTGTCTTGGTATTGCTGATGTAAACATCAAAAGGTTCTACATCCCATCCTTGGTCTTCGGCACAGCCTTGAGCAATGCTATCTTCTAAACGTCTACCCCAAGCTAATCTAGATGTGTCTTCTAAATTAACTACAAGTTTTTCTTTCTTTTCGTTATAGAGTTCAAACGCTGATTTGTATGGGTTTAAATCATACAATGCTGATACTTCTGTAGAAGTTACATCAAGCAATCTGTTCTCTAACCAATCTTGTTTGTTTGTGATTGGTGTTTCTACAATGTGCTTTTTAGCCATTAAAATAATTCTCCTTGTTTTTGAATTTTTGGTAAAAAATATTCGGCAACTTTCTTACCGCTTTTAGTTCTAACCATTTTAGTTTGGATGTCATGGCCTGACTCTCTTAAATCTTTGATTCGTGCAGAAAGCCTAAAACATTGAAACTTTTCTAAAGCTTCAAGAGTGGAAAGTGAGCCACCACTTTCTAAAAAATTAAGGATGGCTACATTTTGCGATGTTGTTTTACTCATAATTGTTTTTGTTGTGAGTTGGTTTAACATTGCTTGAGTTTCTGAGTTAACTTCTTCCATAAAGTTCATTGGTCTTTCTCCTGTAGTAGTCATGTCAAGAATGGTTGATAGTATTTTTTAAGAAAATAAAAATGAGGATGCATAAGCATCCCCAAACGATAAACGTGGTCATTAATCCTCCCACCCATCAGGAGCGTTTAACGCCTTTTCTTTCCAGTAATTGTCACGACTACGCTGTTCCTTATCTGTTGAATTTATCTCTTCAACTATTTCTGAACAATCGTAATTAATCAATGAAGAAAAGTGAACGATTTTCTTAATCAAGGATTCATAATATGCTTCCATTGATTCAAGATAATACTGCTTGTATCTAAACCAATTGCGAAATTGCTTGGTTTCTTTTTTGCCAGTACTTTCGTGCCAATAACCATTTTTAACTTTGTAGTTCCAATGGTTTCTCATGTGACGATAGAAGGGTACTTCAACCATCTTGTAGAGATCACGTTCTCTGTAAGATTCATCTTCGGGAATACGATCGATCATAAGACCATATTTGTATTCCTTAATTCGTCTTGGTAAATATCCAAGAGCAATTCTGTTTTTGTAACCAGAAATTAATCTTTGAATATCTGACTCATCAAGTTCAACTGTGAACTTGTGGTCGATGTTTGGGTCTGTGTAGACCAGTTTTGCATCCATGTTAGTTAATAAAAAAAATTAGTTAACGGAAATAAAGGCATAACACCTTCGATATTAAGTGTACACCATAATGCAACACTTGTCAAACTATTGGTTAATCGAAGGCATCTCGTTTTTTTAAAATATAGTACTGAGATTTGCAATTTTTACACTCTAAAATAGTTCTTACAGAATATGGATCATTTTCAATTTCCTTTTCAAAAACTAAAGAAAGTTTTGCATCACACCAATAACAATTCATTTTTTTATTTTTCTTTCTTCTAAATCTTTAAATGGATCTGTATCTACCCATTCTCCGTTTTTAAATATTTTTAATTTGTTTGCATAATCTGGGTTAATCCACATTGCACCATCTTTATGTTTTTTGTTTTTCATTCTCTACCCATAATTAATTCGTATGGAGTGATATTTAAATCTAGCTCCCATGATTTCTCAAGTACTGTCCTTTGAATACTTGTAGGAATTAATCCACTCTTAGACCATTTTGAAATACTGCCACAATTTCGGCCTATAATTCTTCCCATTTTACGGACTCCCCCAAATTCAAGTACACAGACCTCAACAGGGGTTAACTTTTTAGTTGTTTTCATACCTATATTTTGGCATAAATGCAACACTAAATCAAGTAATTGACAAAAAAAAGAGGGTATAAAAACCCTCTAGTATTTTTAGTGTGAAGTGTGGGCGGTAAGGCGGTTCTATAAGGATAGATTACTTACGCTTTAATGATAACAATAGTCACCTAGTCAACCTACATACTATGTATTTTGATTAACAATATCCCATGTAGAGATAAAGCTTTCTAACCAGTAAATTTGATTACCAGTAAGTCTATCTTTAGTATCAGCACCATGTAGTAAATCACTTGCACACATATGTGGAAAATGGTTTTTCTTACACCATGCTTTAAGTACATCACATAGAAATAACATTTCTTTAGTCATTACTGTCTCCTGTAAATGGTTTTTTGTAGTTAAAAATTTTAAAATGTTTTATGCAAAACATTCTGATTGGATCAATTAAATAATCTTGTAAAAAATAAATTACATGATCTTTAATTGTTGGATCATCTGGTACATACTCAAATTGATCTTCTGGACAATAGTTTTCAATTGAGTCTGGATCATTCCAGTTGATGTACTTGTCGATGTTGTGGTTGATTTTTTGCATATCAAATAAGGATTAGGAATAAAAGTAAATAAGGGAATGCAATAAAGGTCATAGGTTTATCCGTATACAAGTTTGCCAAAGGTCATTATCTGCAATATTGAATCTGCTATTGAAGAATCAATATGTCCAAGGTCGTTATTTGTGAAAGCATGGAATACTTCGCCACAATCATGTTTATTTAAATCAGTTTTACCCGAAATAATTTTTTCGATGGTGGTTAAAACATCTTGTACTTTAAATTTGTGCTTGTCACCCTCACAATCCTCTATTTTTATTGGAGAATCTAGAGTTAGGTCTTTAAGCCATGAACAGCAACCCTCACACTCATATTCTTGGTTATCTTTAAACCAAATGTTGCCGTCCTCATCTTCTTCTTCTTCTATGTTTCCTATTGTGACCTCACAAGCCCAATAGTTAACACCTTGACCCATAGTGCAAAATAAACATCTAAGGTCATCTAAACTAATGTCGAATTGATAATTGACATTGCAAGTGAATTTTTGTTCAGTAATTGTGGTCATTGATTTAATTGATAAAAAATTTGGATAAAAAAAAGGGTGAACTAATCGTCACCCAAATATGAATTTACTAATTCGTTGTACTCAACAGAACCAGATACTAGTTGTTGAGGTGTGATGTTGGATACTGTGGAGCTAGACATAAAAGCATTAATAAATGCATCTTTAACTCCTTTACCTTTAACATCTCTAAAGTCTTCGAATAATGCTTGGTCACAAAATACAACGAATGCACGTTTGCCTTCAGCTTTAGTACGCTTTAGCAATCTTGCATAAGTACCGTTGAAAGTCATAAACCATAATGTAGCTTCTTCTACGATTTGGTCTGGTGTGAAAGTCTGTTCCATTGTCTGTAGTTAATTTAATTAGTTAGGGAAACAATCGGTTCGACATACCGATATACTATTAAGTGTTGCACATAATCAATCAATAGTCAACAAATTAATTTTAAGTGTTGCGATTTATTCTTTATTTCTCTATATTATGAATAATTTTATTCATTTTTTTTATGACACTTGCATCAGTACAGAAATCTACTGTGGTAGGTGTTACAGATCAAGGGTACAGAACTGGTATTTCTCACCATAACTACAATGGTCGAGTAACTCCTGTTATGGTCGATGCCTTTAGAGAATTGCATGAAGAGATGGGGATTTCTTATGGTTGTCTCTCTCTTATGTACAACATTAGCCGTGGCTACATAGCTCAGATTTGCCGTTATGAAAAAAGAATCAGCTATCCAGTTAAATGGAAAACTATTAAAAACAACAGGTAGGCCAAAAATAAATTTGAAGGCTTCGCCTACTAAAGAAATTATTGAAGAAGTTTTATTCTGGATTTCTTCTGGGGAAACTTTACGTTCTTATTGTAGGCAGAAAAATAAGCCTTGTTATGCAACTATTTATTCTTGGATGAATATTGAAAATAATAAAGATTCTGAGGAGTTTTCTAAACGCTTCGTGCACGCACGCGAGAGAGGTGCAGAAATGATTGGAGAATCTATCTTAGAAAGTTTAAACGAACCACCTAGAATGATAGGAGAAGACGAACAGAGAATAGATCCTTCATGGGTGCAATTAAAGAAAGTAAAAGCAGATATTACTCTCAGGCTCTTAAGCAAATGGAGTAGCCGTTACAGCGATAAAGTTATTGGTATTGATAAAGCAGATATAAACGTACAAGTAATTACTGGAGTTCCTCAGAAATAACGCAATCAAAGATTATATGTATTCGGTCTGTATCTCCTACGTTATGGGCTGTGTGTAGCTTCTTATTGTTAAACCACCAGACTTCCCCTACCTCGAACCTCTGACGCTCATTACCGCTTGTTTGGTAGCAATGTTGATTAGATTTAAGGACAAGATGGAATCTCTCGTAATGATCCGCATATGTGCCTTGATCAATGTGTTTGGTTACATGACCACTAGACTTCAAGTTCACTATTAGTACCCTTCCCATCTCCTTAACCTTTAGCTTGTCTAATATTGGTTTCATTAATGGTACAAGTGCTGATTTGAAATACTCCATGCACGGATAATCATATGCTCCTATATCCCAGATGACGTAATAGGTAGACATCTTCAATGCACCTCGTACATAAATACACTCGGTGTCTTTATGTGGTGTATTAGTAAACTTCTGTCTTGTTTGTATTTCCTTCCATAACTCAGGCTTGGCATCCAACAATTTAAGTAATGGCTCTACATCTAATCCATGAGCTATACGTTTGAAGTTAGATAACTTTGTATGGGTCATAGTCTGTCTTCTGTGTGGCTTCTTTACGTCTTTTAATGTATATATCTTCTGGTTGTTTTTTGGCTACTGGAAGGGCAAATGTAAGGGCTAGTGCATCAGCTAAATCAGGTGATCCTCCGCCCTGTAATCTTTTCTTAATCTGATCCTTAGACTCCAACACTCGCCTACCGACATTGTCGTACCAGTATATGGGTGTAGCTAGTTCTTGTTTAAGTGCTACATCATCAGGTATTGAACCACCTTCTTCTACCCACTCCTTCATTAACCACCACATTTCAGTTCTACGATTGATGTACTTATCAGGATGTATTGCCCTACCACCAAATGGAATCTCTATCACATCGTATTTAAGTTGCCGTAACCGATCAATAACACCACCTCCACCACCACTATCACAGAACACAGCATCAGGGTTATGTTCTTCTATTAGATTGGCAACCTTAGTAGCTAAATCCATATTGTCTATACCACGGTAGATAATCGGTTTAAATGCTTGTCTACCTTGTCTACGAAACACTACAGAACGATCATCCCCAAATCGTGCAATATCTACACCAAGTACTACTGGTGAATGCTTTACATGATCTGGTTGGTATATACGTTTAGATGCATCTTCGGTATCTGCTAAAGCTATTAACTGGTCATCACCTTGTGCTGAAAAGTCGCATAGGTATTCCCTAGCAAATGATGTCTCACTCATGTCTCGTTTAAGACGCTCTACCTCGTTAGGATGTAAAGAATCTGTGTCATATACGGTATATCTAGATGCCGTCCAATCTTGTTCGTCTAATGCTTTGTAATATAGCTCTGAGAATAGGTTAATACCAGAAGGAGTACCAATAAAAATACACCAACCCAAACGGTCAGATAGACAAGGCTGTACGATGTCCATCCATAATTCTGGTTTTATATTGGCAACCTCATCTAAAATACAACCATCAAGTCTTAATCCACGCATAGCATCAGGATTATCACCACCAAATAGCCTAATAATTGCACCATTATGTTTAAATTTTATAGATAGTTCACCTTCATTTATTTCTATAGCAGATCTTTGTCTTAATGGTTCTAATTTTTGTTTTATTCTAGCCCAACTAATAGCTTTTGCCTGACGTAAAAAGGGAGCAACATAGGTGAATATGGCTAAATCCTTGTTAGTTTTCATGGCTTTATCTATTAATTCCATGATTGCCAGTTCAGTTTTACCAGAACGTCTATGCAAAGCGTAAACACTAAACCTTTTTTTGTTTATATGACATTGGCGTTGCCATTCACGAGCGGTATAGTCAAGACTTACTTGCATTAATTAAAATTACTTTCAATAATAGATATATACATTATATCCTTTATGACTAGTGTGACCGTAAGTACTGATAGTACAGCTACTGTAAACGAAAGTAGAGTACCTAAAACAGAAATTAGACTCTGCACGTTAGATGAATTTAAGGTATTAGCAGAACCATTGTTTGAAGAGCATTACGAAGAGATTGCTCGCAACAAACAGGTGATGAAGCTAAAACCAAACTGGCCGATGTATGAATCGGTAGACCAGAATGGTTTCTTATTTATTTATCTAGCAATGCAAGATGATGTCTGTATTGGTTATTCTATGAATATCATCATGCATCATTTTCATTATGCTGATCTAAGAGTTACCCAAAATGACGTTTTGTTTGTCAAAAAAGAATTTAGGGGTGGACGATTAGGTTTACGTTTATTGAGAGTTACAGAAGATCATGCCAAATCTGAAGGATGTAAACTGATGTTATGGCACGCTAAAGAAAACACCGCTTTGGCAAAGTTGCTACCAAAACTAAAATATGGTGTACAAGAAATTATGTATTCTAGGGAGATTTAAACAATGGTAGTATCAGCGGTTATTGTAGGAGCAGCTACTGTTGGATCACAGTTATATGCAAGTAGCCAACAAAGAAAACAACAAAAGAAACAGTTAGCATTGCAACGACAAGCTAATCAAGATGCTAGAGATAGAGCAAAAGAAGCATCTGACCGTGCTGATATTGAATTTAACAAAGCTAATAGAAGAAGGGCTGACGTTAGTGCTATTACAAAGAAAGAAGAACAGGCTGCAATGGCAGGCCCTGCTGGAACATTACTTACTGGTGTACAAGGCGTAGATTCTAGCCAGTTAAATCTTGGTGGCAACACATTACTTGGTGGATAATCAATGAAAACAAAACGTGCTGACTTGTTAACAAGGTGGGGTCACCTTAGATCGGAAAGGGCAACATGGTGGTCACATTGGCAAGAAGTAACAACATATTTGTTACCAAGAAATGGACGTTATTTTGAACAGGATAGAAACAAAGGTCATAGAAGACATAACTCGATATACGACAATACTGGTACTAGAGCATTAAGAACATTAGGTGCGGGTATGATGGCAGGTGCAACAAGTCCTGCAAGACCTTGGTTCAGACTTGGAACGGCTGATCCAGAGTTAAATAGATATGTACCTGTTAAGTTATGGCTGAATGATGTAACAGAACGTATGCAATTAGTGTTTCAAAAGTCCAATACATACCGAACATTACATGGAATATACGAAGAACTTGGAGCATTTGGTACGGCAGGTTCTATTATCCTCCCTGATCCTAAAACAGCTATACATCATTACCCTGTAACTATAGGAGAATATGCAATAGCTACTGATTATCAAGGCAGAGTTAACACTTTGTACAGAGAATTTCAAAAAACAGTAGGAGAAGTAGTAAGAGAATTTGGATATAACAAATGTTCAACGTCCGTTAAGAATTTGTTTGACAGAGGTTCATTAGATCAATGGATTACATTAGTTCATGCAATAGAACCAAGGGATGATAGAGAGCGTGATTTTAAAAAGAAAGACAATATGAACATGGCATACAAATCTTGTTATTTTGAAATGGGTGGTGATGGCGAAGATGTACTAAGAGAAAGCGGATATAAAGATTTTCCTGCTGTTATACCTAGATGGGGCATAGCAGGTGGTGATATTTATGGCAATTCACCGGGAATGGAAGCATTAGGTGACATAAAACAGTTACAACACGAACAATTACGCAAAGCACAGGGCATTGATTACCAAACAAAGCCACCATTGCAAGTACCTAGCTACATGAAAAACAGAGATGTGGATAGTTTACCGGGTGGTGTTACGTTTATTGATGGGCAACAAGGCAAAATTGAGACAGCATTTAACGTAAATTTAAATTTAAATCATTTATTAGCAGACATACAGGACGTAAGGCAACGCATAAATGGTAGTTTTTATGCTGATCTGTTTCTTATGTTGGCAAATGCTACCGATACACGCATGACAGCTACAGAAGTAGCAGAACGACATGAAGAAAAATTGCTTATGTTGGGGCCGGTATTGGAAAGATTACATAATGAATTACTTGATCCGTTAATAGATAACACGTTTAACCGCATGATTGAAAGTGGATTAGTGCCACCTGCTCCAGAAGAGTTGCAAGGCATGGAATTAAACGTAGAATTTGTATCTATGTTGGCACAAGCACAACGTGCTATTGGTACAAATAGTATTGATAGGTATGTTAATAACATGGGCATGGTTGCACAAATGAAACCTGATGTATTGGATAAGTTTGATTCTGATGCATGGGCAGATGGTTATGCAGATATGTTAGGCGTTGATCCTAAATTAGTTGTTGGAGGTGAACGTGTAGCTAGAATACGTCAAGAACGAGCACAAGCACAACAAGCAATGGCACAACAAGAAGCACAACAACGTGCTGTAGAAAATGCAGTTAAATTAAATGATTCAAAAACTGGTGATCCATCTATGATGGATATGATGAACCAATTTAGCGGTTACAATTCACCATCACCATTGGAGGTTTAAATGGCAAAAAAAGAAATAAAAACACCGGGTAATATTAAATTTGGAAATATGCCGGCAGATTATAGAATGAGGTATCTAAAAATGATAGAACAAAAACAAAAAGAAGATGAAGAAAAAAAATTAAAAAAATTATATAATAAATCAAACATGGGAGGTAAATAATGGCTGACGCAAAAAATATTATTCCTGCAAAAATAAAAAGAAAAGCAGCAACATTAGAAGCTATGAAAGAAGGCGGTATGGCATCTGACGCACAATTAAAAGAATTAGAAAAACTAAAAAAACTTTACCCTTCAATGTTTTAATTATGAAAAACCAAGGATTATGGGCAAACATTCACGCAAAACGTAAAAGAATTAAAGCAGGTTCTGGTGAAAAAATGCGAAAGCCGGGTTCAAAAGGCGCACCAACAGCTAAAGCATTAAGAGATAGTCAAAGTAAAAAAGCATAAGGTGTGACCGTAACTTAGTTATGACTAGATATATTGATGTATGAGTGAATACAATCCTCTCGACCTCAAGAGTCAACAAAAAACCAAAGACAATAAAAAGTCTGAGGAAAGAATTGACCGCCAAAATGAAGAGTCGGACATCAAATGGTTGATGAGCAGCAAGAGGGGTCGCAGATTAATCTGGAGACTTCTGGAGCAAGCAGGTGTTTTCCGATCATCGTTCAACACTAACGCAATGGCAATGTCATTTAGCGAAGGTAACAGGAATTATGGTTTGCAAATACTAAACTTGATTCACACTCTCTGCCCAGAACTATACCCGACAATGATTAAGGAGCAAAAAAATGTCAGAAACGCTGATGACGGAAGCCAACCAAACCAATGAAGGCAGCACACAGCAAGCAGTAGAAGGAACAGAAACTGAGCAATCAGTTGAAACTACAACTACTGAAAACACACAGCAACAAGCTGAAACTGTAGCAGATCAACAAGATTCGGATGAATCCTCTGTTGAAAGTGAAACTAGCGAACAGGAAACCAAAACAGAAGGTGCTCCTGAGAAATACGAGTTCAACGATAAGGTGGCTGACGCACCAGAGGTACTCGACCCCGATGTATTAACTGCATTCGGTGAAGTCGCTAAAGAACTTGACTTGCCACAGGAAGCTGCACAAAAGGTATTAGACAAAGTCGCACCTGTAATACAGGCAAGACAAGCAGAACAGGTTGAAAAAGCAAGAATAGATTGGGCAGAAGAATCAAAATCAGATGAAGAATTTGGTGGTGAAACTTTTGATGCCAATATTGAAGTTGCTAAAACAGCCCTTAATGCTTTTGGTACTGATCCTTTTAAACAGTTGCTGTCAGAATCAGGCTTGGGAAATCACCCCGAAGTAATTCGGTTTATGTACCGAGCAGGTAAGGCAATAAGTGAAGACAGTTATGTTGGCAATTCACAAGGAGCTAACGCACAAGGTAGCAATGTTCCTAAAGATTTTGACGGCAAAGCAAACGCACTTTATTCAAATCAGCAAAACAAGTAAGGAGTTATTAAATGGCTACACTCTCAACCTCAAATTTAACACTAGCGGATTGGGCAAAAAGATCTGACCCAGACGGTAGAGTTCCAATCGTTGCAGAACTGTTATCACAGACCAACGAAATACTAGATGATTGCGTGTTTAAAGAAGGTAATTTACCTACTGGTGAACGTGTGATTATTAGAACTGGTTTACCATCAGTTTATTTTCGTGCATTAAACCAAGGTATTCCGGGAAGCAAATCAACAACAGCACAAGTTGATGAAGCGTGTGCAATTCTTGAAGCTCGTTCTGAAGTAGACAAAGACTTAGCAATGTTAAATGGTAACACCGCACAGTTCCGTTTATCTGAAGATACTGCGTTCTTGGAAGCAATGAACCAGACTCAAGCTGAGACTATGTTCTATGGAAATCCCGGAACAGATCCTAAGAAGTTTCTAGGTCTTGCACCAAGATACGGTGATCTTTCCGCAGATAATGCTGTAAACATTCTTGATGCAGGTGGATCAGGTTCTGATAATGCATCTGTATATCTAGTTGTTTGGGGTGATCAAACTGTTTATTGTCCATTTCCTAAAGGATCTAAAGCAGGTTTAACACATGAAGATCTTGGTGAGCAAACTGTTTACAATAGTGACGGTACAAGGCTACAAGCTTTTGCTACTCGTTACCAATGGAAGAACGGTTTAGTTGTTAAAGATTGGAGATACGTTGTTCGTATTTGCAACATTGACATTTCTGATTTAGTTGGAGTTACTGGTACTCAAGCTACTACTGCTGCAACTGCACTTGTTAAATTAATGGCAAGAGCAACATACAGAATACCAAACATGGCTATGGGTAGAGCAGCATTCTATATGAACAGAACAGTTCATTCTGGATTGTCTATCGCAGCTATGGATAAATCACAAAATGTTTTAGAAATTGAAAAAGGACTAACTCAATTTGGACAAGCAAAAAGCTATTTATCATTCTTAGGTACTCCAATTAGACAGGTAGATTCCTTAATCAATGCCGAAGCTCGTGTAACTTAATAGTTACTTAGATTATTCTTTTATTTTTTGGAGATTTTTACAAAATGATTACAGATTCATTGCTCAGAGTGAGCGAAGATCAAGCGGTAACAACAACTGCTGTATCTACAAACACTATTGATTTAGGCGTTGCTAGAGACATAGGTGAAGGTACTGCTTTGTACATGAACTTTGCATTGACCGAAGCATTTGCTAACGGTACTAGCGTAGTTTTTGAAGTAATTACTAGTGCAAGTGCAAACTTAGGTACACCAACTGTTATTGGTTCTAGTACAGTATTAGCTACAGCAGCACTTACATTAGGTAAGAACATTGTTGTACGTCTAAATCCAGATATTGCAGGCAAAGGCCAAAGATATCTTGGTGCTAGATATACTGTTGTTGGTACTATGAATGCAGGTAAAGTTACTGCTGATATAGTAGAAACAATTGGTGATGGTCAAAAGTACTATGCTTCTGGCTTTACCGTAGCTTAATAAGGAGAATCTATGCCTATTTACAGAGCAAAAATTAAGTGTTTCGTAGGTAATAGCTTACGAGAGGTTGATGAAGAGTTTGAATACAACGGAGAGTACTGCAAACATCTTGAACTAGTTAGTGGTCAAGAACCTCAGACACCTGTAGCGTCTACTACACCTGTGGAGTCTGATGTAAAGACATCTAATTTAGAATTGATGACTAAGGCAGAACTTGAAGTGTATGGTCGCACTATCGGTATTGAACTTGATAGAAGACAAACAAAAGATACTCTAATTAAACAACTTGAAGCAGCTAGTAAATAGGTTTAGTCTTCTTATTTGATATACAGGGGGCTAGTAGTATTACTGCTATCCTCCTCTTTTTATAGGAGATGTAATGGCAACTGAAGTAGATATTTGCAATCTTGCCCTAGCTCATTTGGGCGATGATGCAACAATAGCATCGCTATCTCCACCAGAGGGATCAGCACAAGCAGAAAAAGCAGCACGTTTTTATCCAATTGCTAGAAACAATTTGCTAGAAATGCATAATTGGAATTTTGCAGCAAAACGTGGAAATTTAGCACTAACTACAAATACATTAGATCAATGGGATTATGCATATGTTGCACCTGCAGATATGATGTCTCCTGTTGCAATAATATCTCCTTCAGCACAAAACGATTACGCTACCAGAATGTCAGCAGGAGATACACCCGGAGGGATAACATCTAACTATGCACCTACAATCGTAGCAGGACAATATTCGCCACAACAATTTGCAGTAGAAGGATCATATATTTATACAAATCAAGAAAATGCAATGTTGCGATATCAAGCATTTATAACTGATCCATCATTATTTTCTCCTTTATTTGTAACTACATTGTCATGGCATTTAGCATCAATGCTTGCAGGGCCGGTAATTAAAGGCGATCAAGGAGCAGCAGAAGCAAAACGTAGTACACAAATGATGACAAATTATTTAACTAGTGCAAAACAATCTGATAATTTACACAGAGATATTACGGTAGAACATATAGTACCTTGGACATCTGGGAGATAATTAATGCCAGTAACACGCAATTTTAAACAAGCATTTTCTGGAGGTGAAATATCACCAGAAATGTTTGGCCGTATTGCTGATAATAAATTTCAACAAGGTGCAGCAACAATGCGTAATTTTGTTGCTAAACCACAAGGGCCTGCACAAAATAGACCGGGGTTTGCATTTGTAAGAGAAGTTAAAGATAGTACAAAATCTACAAGATTATTATCTTTTACATTTAATACAACTCAAACTATGGTACTTGAGTTTGGCGATCAATATTTTAGGTTTCATACACAAGGACAAACTTTGTTTTATAACAATGGAACAGCATGGAATAGTGGTACAAATTATGTAGTAGGAGATATAGCTTTATATAGCGGTGTTAATTATTACGCTAAAACTGCACATTCCAATAGTCAACCACCAAACGCAACTAATTGGTATGCTATGCCAACAAGTCCTAACGTATATGAAATACCTCATCCATATTTAGAAGCAGAATTGTTTAATGTAAATTATGTGCAATCCGCTGACGTTATAACATTAGTGCATCCTAATCATGCACCTAGAGAATTAAGAAGGCTTGGTGCTACACAATGGGAATTGCGTGTAATTGATTTTGGTAGTCCTCTTTCAGCCCCCGGTGGTGTAAGCGTTTCTATGTATATTCCTTCTTCTACTTCAACTAGTACCGATACTTATGTTGCACACGAATATGTTGTTACGGCTGTAAAATCAAATTTAGTTGATGAAAGCAACCAATCGTCTTCTGCATCTGTAAACAACAATATATTTGTTACTGGTGCAAAAAATACTATTACATGGAATGCTGTTACTGGTGCTAGTCGATATAGAGTATATAAATCACAAGGTGGTATATTTGGATTTCTTGGAGAAACCACTACAACTACACTTATAGACGATAATATTTCACCTGATTTTGCTAAAACACCACCAATACATGAAAATGATTTTGTTGGTTCTGGTAACTATCCGGGTGCTGTATCTTATTTTGAACAACGCAGAGTATTTGCAGGTACAAATAATGCACCACAAAATATATGGATGACTAAATCTGGTACTGAAAGCAATATGTCTTTTGGTATTCCTATAAGAGATGATGACCGTATTGAGTTTAGAGTTGCTGCTCGTGAAGCTAACACGATTAGGCATATAGTTCCATTAACAAATTTACTTATGCTTACAGGATCAGCCGAATGGAGAGTAACTTCTGTCAATAGTGATGCAATAACACCTACATCTATATCAGTAAAACCGCAATCATATGTTGGTGCAAACAATGCACAACCAGTAATTGTTAATAATAGTTTGGTATATGGTGCTGCTCGTGGCGGTCATGTAAGAGAACTTGGTTATAACTGGCAAGCAAATGGATTTATTACAGGTGATTTATCTCTTCGTGCTCCACATTTGTTTGATAATTTTACAATTGTAGATATGGCGTTATCAAAATCACCAATACCTATTGTATGGCAAGTAAGTAGTAGTGGAAAATTATTAGGTCTTACATATGTTCCAGAACAACAAATAGGTGCATGGCATCAACATGATACAGATGGTACTTTTGAAAGCGTAGCTTGCGTGTCTGAAGGTAACGATGACGTAACATATTGCATTGTAAAAAGAACTATAAATGGGGCAAGCAAACGCTATGTAGAACGTATGGGTACAAGATTATTTGCAACTCAACGTGATAATTTTTTTGTAGATGCAGGTGCTACTTACAATGGTACTAATACAAATACAGGTCAAAATGTAACTATATCTGCAGGCACAAATTATACAAAAGGGGAAAGCGTTACTATAACTGCTAATTATAATTTATTTAATGCACCACCTAGTGTTGATGATGTTGGTGACGCAATTGTTTTAGTAGACGGTACAAATTATTACAGATGCAATATAACCTCTACTACAAGTGCAACCGTAGCAACTGTAAAATTAGATAGAAATTTACCTGTTAATTTACGCAATACAGCTATAACAACTTATGAAGTTGCAAGAAATGTTATATCTGGTATTTCATTTTTAGAAGGTAAAACAATAAATATTTTGGCAGATGGTGCAGTACATCCACAAAAAGTTGTATCTAGTGGAACTATTACCTTAGACCGTGCATCAAGTGTTGTGCATCTTGGATTGCCTATAGAAGCTGATTTACAAACTTTACCTATGGCATTACAAGTAGAAGCATTAGGTCAAGGTAGAGTTAAAAATTTAAATCATGTATGGTTACGAGTATTAGAATCATCTGGTATTTTTGCTGGCCCTAGTGCAGATAAATTAGTAGAAGCGAAACAACGTACAACAGAACCATATGGATCACCACCAGATCTTAAAACACAAGATATAAAAATCATGCTTACACCACAATGGCAAGATAATGGACAATTATTTGTACGACAAACTGACCCATTGCCACTAACAATTGTAGGTTTAACATTAGAAGTAGCTATGGGTGGATAGTGTGACCGTAAACAGATATCATGTAGTTATACTAAAAAAATAAAGTAGTGTTGAAGTTATGGCAACTGGTTGGAGCGATTTAAGTGGATTAGGTAAATTTGGTGTAATATCACAAGGTTTTGGCGTAGTTGGAAGTGTTATTGGAGCGTATTCAGCAGCACAAACAGAAAAATATAAAACAAAAAGTTTAGCACTAAATTTAGAACATAAAAGAGATATGGCGTTGTTTAATCAACGCATGAAAGAAAGTCAAGCACAACATATAGGTAGAGCATATAACAAAAAATTAATGATGCTCGGATTAAAACAAGGGGCTGCAAAATCCGCAGGTGTAGTATCGATAGCGTCAAGAGGTGGTGTTAGAGGTTACGGTAGTAATAGAGATGTAATGGTTAGTAATGACATATTGGCAGAAATAGACAAAAATACTATGAATTCAAATAAAGTACGAGCAGTAGAAAATAAACGGTTAGAAGGTGTTGGATTAGGTATACAAGGAAGTATGTACGGAATGAGTGCAAGCAATATGTTTTCTTCAGCATCTCAAATTAATCCATTTATGAATATGACCAGTAGTCTTTTAACAGGCACTTCTAGTTTAATTAGTAGTCTTCCACAAAGTATGTTGGTTAAAGGATAATGGCAAGAGTACCTTTTCAACAAAATTTACAAGTAGAACAACAAGCAGGTTCTGAGGTGCAATTTGGTGCTACTTCGGTAGAACCAATGAAAGATTTTGTTACTGATGATATAGAAAGGAGTGCTAAAGCGTTACAACAAACTGGGCAAATAATACAGAAACTAGATGATGAATTAAATGATGCTGAAGCAAAACGGTTATATAACGGATTACACGCAGATATAGAAACTGCAACTAATAAATTTACAAATTTAAAAGGAGCACAAGCTGTATTACCTAATGGCGAAACTGAAGAAGGTAAAAGCAAAACAGCTTTTGATGACACTAATAAAAATTTTGAAACTATTTTAAAAACATATACTGATCAATCAAGCAATGGTGTTGTTAAATATATGCTTGAAAATATGGCTCAAGTAAGTATTAAATCAGCCCAATCAAAAATAACTCAGCATTCTTTAACACAACAACGTATTTTTAAAGAAAAAGAAACTGAAGCTAAAATTGATAACCATCAATTAGATTCGATAAAAAGTATTACTAGATTTAATGATCCGGGTAGTGAACATTGGGTTTCATTTGGTAGTGGCATTGTTGAAATACAATCATTTGCTATAGACAAAGGATGGAATATTGATCCAAGCAAAGGAGAAGTTAGTGCTCAATATTTAAACATGGTAAAAGAATACACAAGCGAAATACATAATGAAGCTGTTAAATGGTTTAAAGATAATGATCAACAAGTTTTAGGTAAACAATATTTTGCAAAACACGCAGAAGGTTTTGTAATAGGAGGACAACAAATAACTACTGTTGATGGCGAAACAGTTGTTAAAAGTTTAACTGAGCTACAAAAAAGTGAAAACGAATATTGTGCTACAAAAATATGTGATAATGTTTTAAGTTACGAAGGGAATTCTAACGACAATAATTTTTTACATTCAGCAAATTTTTTATTAAAACTAGACAGTAATAATAATATTGATAATGGCAATGGATCATCAGTTATAGATGGATATAATGCTGATTTAATGCCTAATTTAGAAGCAACTAAAAGTGAAAATGTAGAACAGCTACAACAGATTAGAGCAACATCAAAATATTACAACATCGATTCTCCTCAATATGAACAAATTATTCCTCAACACAGAACAGCACATTTATTTGCAATACAGAAATTAGGTGTAGAAAAGGCTGATTCGTTGTATACAAACGCAATTAAAGACGCAAATATTGATAAAGAAAGATATAACAATGATCCTAGTTATTTTGTAGAAGTAAACAAAACAGTAATGAAAAATTTTAATAAATCATTTCTTGCTGAAATAGATAACGCATACACTCCAAAAGTACAAGAATTAACTAAAACAATTGAAAAATTAGAAGAAAAGAAAAATAATATGAAAAGTAAAGGTGTATATGTACAAAAAAGAAAAGATTTAACAATAAAAATTAACGGTTTAAAAAATGATTTAAAAGTTGTTAAAAACCAAGCAGATACATATGTAAATTCAATTTCTAATGATTTACTTGTTATAAATAATGATATTGATTATGAATACGTTAATGGCAAAGAATATGTAAAAGTTAATCCAGTAACTAATTTACCTCCATTAACTTATTATGAAAATCAAATTAAAGATACTATAAAAGATCCTGTTAAACAAGAACACGCATTAACAGAACTAAGATTTAAATACAATAAAATAGATAAAGAAAGAACAGAATCATACAATACTGCATATACTCAAGCAGAAGACATAGCTTTTTCTGAACCTGATGGATGGAAAATGCTTAAAGCAAATGGCATTGATATAAATAGTTTTACTTTAGAAGATCAAAAAATATTAAAAAGTGGACAACCGGCAATATCAGACAAAGATGCAATACATGAAATAGAAATTAATGATGTTGAAGTATTGCAAGACGAAACTAAATTAAAATCGTTTAGACATAAATTAAATCCGGGTGACTATGAATATTATGTAAATCAGTTAAATGGAAACAAATCAAACAAAACAAAAAGTGCAGGTATTAAAGTAGATACCGAAATATTTAATAGCGGTTTAAGAGATAACAATCTTGATAAATTAGTTGATGCTAGTAAAGGTTCAAAAGACGCTATTAGATATGACAAATTAAAAATGAAATTTAGAGATCGATTAAATTTTTATTATGAAAATGGCATTGAAATAACTTATGACAAAAGAAAATCAATATTAAAAGAAATTTTAACAGATAACGTTATATACGATGGCAATTTAAAAGATAATACAAAACCACTATATGCAACAAAGGACAAAGATTTTGATCGTTTGTATGTAAACGTAGACGATGAAACAGTTTATTTAAACGACATACCTTTTAATGTTAAAAGTGAAATTATGAAATATTTACTAATTAATGGCGAACCTTTGACATATGAAAATATAGCAGAACAATATGTAACGGCAGGTAGACCAAAAGATACAGATGCTTATAAAAACGGTTTAAAGATAGACATGATGAGAGGTAATTAAACTATGGATTCTAATTTAATTAAATACGAAGATTTAGGAAACAATAATACTAATAATAATTTTAATAATGAAAATGATGACAGTATTTATTATGAATATGCAAGGCATAAACAAGAACAACAATGGAATAATATTAGGCAAACTTTAAAAGCTGTTAGCGAAATAGAAGGTGATAAAGCAGGTGAAATACAAAGATTTAAAGAACAATTTAATTTACCAGAAGATTTTGATCTTAAAGATGATGACGAAACCTTTGAATATATAAAAAAAAGAAAACGTGAAGAATATATATTAAATCAAAATTTTGCAAGAATAAACCCAGTATTAGCAAAGCAATTAGAAGATCCTAAGTTTGCTGCATTAGCACATGACAATATAGAACATTTACAAGAATATTACACAACAACTAGGTCACTAACAGCAATTCCACGATTTGTAAAAAATGAAATTGTAGGTTTACCTCAAGGTATACATAAGGGTTGGTTATCAAATGAAAGAGGATTGTTAGGATATCAATTAATGACAGGTGATGAAAATAACGAATATCACCAAGGCGATAGAATTAAAAAATTTATAGCTGCTGACATTTTTGGTGCATTTAGTAAAAAACAATCAAGAGAAGAAAAGTTAGAAAGAATAAAAGAAATTGATAAAAAAATTGGATTGTATAACGCAGATGGTGTTGGTTGGTTAGAAGCAGGTGGATATTATTTTGGACAATGGGGTAGGACTTTACCTGCTGCTGCAACAACAGGAATAGTTACTGCAAAAATAAATGCAAAAATTGGTGCATTAATGGGTAGTGTTGTTCCTGTAAAAGGTACAGCAATTGGTGGAATTCTTGGAGCTACAACAGGTTTACCTGCTGCGTACAACTATATGTTTCTGAACTCATATATGGTTGAAGGCGGTAATTCTTATTTAGATGCAATACAAAGAGTTGGTGGATTAAATCACGAAGATGCTGCAAAACAAGCACAATTTGTTGGAATTCTTGCAGGTGCAGTTGAAAGAATAGGATTGCCATTTTTGTTTGGTGCAGGTAGTAGGCTTACATCAAAAACTTTAGTAGGAATGGGTTCTAATAAATGGCTTGCAGGTTCTATAAGTAGATCTGGTTTAGATAAAAAATTACAACCTGCATGGAATATGTTTAATAAAAGAATATTGAGAAAGGCAACTAATGTAAGTTTAAGCGATAAATTTGAACAACTTACAAAATATTCTGTATCAAGAAGTATTTTTGCTGACATAGCACAAAATGTGCTAACAGAGAATGCAACTGAAGTTACCCAAGAACTTATAAATATTATTGGTTACAACATAGCTGCTGAACTGGCTACTTATGAAACTACAAACATATCAGCAGAAGAAACAGGAGAAAGAATTTTAAACGTATTAGCAGATACTACAAAAGGTATGTTGACATTTGGTATTTTGACATCTGGTGGTGGGTATTATCGTACTGCAAATAATTTAAGACAATCAGATAGTGATCAACAATATATTGACAAAATGCTTGAAATTACACAAAACGACAAAACTTTGAAAAGAAATAAAAATTTATGGCAAAGATATATGGATTTAGTTGGTGAACGTAATGGTGTTAAAGATTTTTATATAGACGCAAAAACATTTCAACAACAGCTAGATGACAATGATATATCAATGGAACAATTAGAATTGTTTTCACCAGAACTTAGTGAGCAATTAAAAAAAGCAGATGAAGAAGGTCTTGTTGGTAAAAATATTAAAATTACAACTGGAGATTATTTAGCAAATGTTGCAGGTACAGAATTTCATAATATATTAAGGCCACATATACGTCTTGGTGCAGAAACATATAGCCAAGCAGAATTTCAAGAAGTATATAAGATAAAAGATCAAATGCTAGACAAAGCATTAACTGATATAAAAAAAGGTACAGAAGAATTTAAACAATCACAAAGAGAAGCAAGAGCATATAAAAAACAAATTAAAGAACAACTTATTGCTACAGGTCAATACACAAAAGAATCTGCAACTGCATTAGCAAATTTACCTTTGAATTTTGCTTTGACTTTTGCAAAAAGATCTAATATGTCAATTAAGGATTTTTTAAATAAATATTTATATAGTGTTCAGTTTGAAGGTAAACCAAAAACTTTTGGAAATGACTTTTTTAATCAGAACGGATCAATAAAAACTGAGTCAACATTGTTTAAAAATTGGTTTGGTAAATCTAAAATAAAAAATGCTGATGGCACACCAAGGGTTGCCTATCACGGCACAACAGCTAGTTTTGATCGTTTTGATTTAGATAATCCAAACAAATATGATATGGGATTTTTAGGTAAGGGAATATATCTAACATTAAATGAAGGTCATGCAAAAACATATGCAAGGCAAAAAAGTGTACGAACAAATGCAAAAGAAGCAGATCGTGTAGTTATGCCTTTATATGTGCGTTTAGAAAATCCATATAGAGAAACTGATCGAGATAGAAAAAGACAAATTAAAGAAGGCGGTACAGCAGCAAGAGATAATTATAAAAACAAATTAATAAGCGAAGGACATGATGGTGTATTAATGGTTAATCCTACAACAAATGAAATTACAGAAGTTGTTGTATTTGATCCTAATG
>VTLG01010538.1_pt1 | contig 25228 bp, 30 predicted proteins | sample 4694571 | NCBI WGS metagenome assembly VTLG01 (sample SAMN12604809, study PRJNA352737) | marine metagenome | biome: ENVO:00000447; feature: ENVO:00000209|ENVO:00000569|ENVO:01000036; material: ENVO:00002151; isolation source: viral sequences binned using virsorter ...
TCTCTCGAACCAATATTTATGACACTGCAAAAGACAGTGATACAGGCCAGTTGCTTAATCCTGGGGACATTTTATATGTTGCAGAACAGGAAAGATTAGATCAAACAGTATATAACTTAAATTATGGAATTACTGCCAGTTTTCAGATACCTCTTGGAGGTGGAGGTTTTAATAAGGAATGTTTACAGGCTGCACAGACTTATAGAAAATATCAGGAGTTTATGTTGGATGCTAAAAAATTAGAAGTCAATCTCAATCGTCTCAAAATATGTGCCGAGCAACTAAAACTAGGTGTTAAGTATGTAGGAGATGATGCTGTTAGCTGTAGAAATGTTGTACTAACCACCGTTCCAAATCAAGTTATCCCACATACTCATAAATTAAAGAAGTAGGCAAGCACGGTTAAACTTGCCCACCTAGACGCCCTATCCGTCGCCATAGTGAATAGGGTTCTTTTATTTTACCTTATCTTTCTTCTTTGTCAGTTTTTTAATTATGTTTTTTACTAAGGGTTTGACAACATTAAGGAGTAATGGAGTAGTGGCAGCGACAGTAGCAATAACAGCAGTGCTAACAAGCTGTGGAGGATTCGGTATGTACTGATCTTTGAAGGGTACGTCTTCATAAAGAGTAATACATTCAATTCCATCTTCCCCTCTTTTATAACCAGAAACACGTTCCAAACGCTTTTCATTAACAAAACTTCCTATTCTTAAATTTTTTTTACCAGGGCAGGGTGGTATTTCTATTGTTTTTTTTTCTTCCTTCTTCTTCGGTATAACAGGTCTATATTCTGGTTTTTGTGGAGATTGCGTAGGAGTTACTGTTTTAATAAGTTTACTTGGATCGTATTCTATTGGATTAAAAGAAGGCATCTCTCCTTCTGGACAAGTTATATATGCGTTTCTATCGTTGTATAAAATACTAGGATTTTTGGTTATCTCTAAATCTCTGTGATATAAATTACAACCTGGAATATTACCTGTTAAAACGTGTTCTGGTATAAGAGGTGTTTCTGGTATATCTATCTTCGGTATTTTTATTTTAGGTACTTTTATTTCACTCATCTTTATCTATATCACCAATAGAGATAGACCAACCATCTTTTCCAAAAGTACCCTTTTCTATAATCTTTGGTTTCTTTACCTTTTTATCTAATTCTTGATGATATTTTTTTATATCATTGTCTAGCTCAAAATTAAATCTTTGCATACGCAACCAATCAATTAATTTATCTATGTAGTATTTAACTAGTTTTTTTATAAAACCAAATATCATTTTGGTAGATAAACTTCTACATAAGAATTACATTTTGGACAAGATAGATTAGTTACCATAGAATATTCTTCTCCAAGAATAGGGTGAAAATCTTCATCAATACTATGATCTGCGCCCCAAATTAGTTCTGTTTCGCAATGCCAGCAATTCATTTGATGATAGGCATTGATGGACCTGTCATTTTAGGTAAACCATTATCTAATATTTTTGGCATCATTCCTTGTACATTGCCAAGAATCTCATTCATAACTCTTGATTTAAACTGCTCTGAAGTTACATACTTGTAACCAAAGTACGCTCCACCACTCATTGAAGCTACCATTACAAATGAGATGATACTCAAAACATTAGCAATCTTTTGAAACATGATAAAATTTGCTTTACTTAGAGCTATGTCTGTAATGAGCATAGCCGTATTAGTTCTAATTATAGGTTTGACTCCACTGTATGTCACTTTAGGAGTTATTAACCGTCAAATGATTAATAAACTTAGCGAATAGCTTTAGATCTACAAGCCTTTGTTTTACAGGCATTACAGCAATAAATACGCCTTTGTTCCATTGTTTCAAAAGATTTACCACAAACAGGGCAATTCTTTACTAAGAATCCTATTCCTCCTGCTTTTTTTCGTTTTCTTCCTCTGCTCTATCGGCTAATATTGCATTAATAGCAATAGCTCTGTTATTACAATTTTTTTGTACTTCTACTGCTTCGTCAAAATTTTTCTGTAACGTTAAAAGTTCCTGTTGAAGTTCTTCTGTTGTTTTACGGGCCATTAATTAATACTTTGTTTTTCCTAGTGTAACAGCAGCATCTTGTTCTGTGAAGTCCTCAGTTGTCCAAATGCTAGTCGTACCATCTTCTTTTTTGTAAGCCTTAATAATTTCAAGATGCTCAACATTTCTTTTCATTTTATCTTTCTGTTCATCTGTCAAAGATGATAAAGCAGCGAGTTCGTTAATTACAGTTACGCTATCTCCAGCGTTAGTAAAAATAGTTGCGATTTCTTCTGTGGTACGTTCAGCCATAATAAAAATTTTAAGGTTTAGGATACTTGTCTTTAACTACTTTAATTGTAGCTTTCCAAGCGTCAATACCATTATGATATATCTCATCTAGTTGATCTTCAATAGCAGGATATTCGGCTGCTCTTTTTACTTTATAATCATTAGCAGCTTCTTTTGCTTGAGCCGCAGCTACTTCTGCATTTCTAGCTGTTTCTTCTGCATCTGTCATTAAGACAACAACGCCATCTACTATTTTGTTCATAAAATTCTCCTTTTAGGAAGTTGCTATTCCATATAAAGATACTGTTCCTGATGAAATATTACCAGACGAACCAAATAATTGAATACAGTTTTGTGCGGTTGCTGTTCTATGCGCACCACCTTGATCTTGACTATTAGATGAAGTCTCGTCATTACTGTGACCAACACCAAGAGAATACATTAAAGTAGAATCTGACTGATTTAAGTCGAAGATATTAATTTCACCATGTTTTGAAGTAGCACTAAATCCACCTATTATTTGCATAGAAGTTGCAGATGCACCACCAACATTATAGTTATTACCTGTATCATAAGTACCATCAATTCCGACTCTCATCCTTAAAGTACCAGCACCAGAAGTTTGCATATTGAATACAATTTTATATTGTGTATAACCACTAATTGAGGTAAAAGTAACTGCTGATACGGCTGAAGTAAATGTAGTACTAGATATTAAAGTTAAACTACCACCACCAGAAGCTGCAGCAAATCCTGCTTCTCCATTAGCATCTACGGTAAGAACGTGACCTTGCGTTGGTGTTCCCCCGTTGTCTTTAAGAACTACATCAATTCCTGGTACTCTTAATTTAGTAATGTTTGTATCGCCTAAAGTTATTTCATTACTTACTGTTGCTGAACTAGCAGCAGCGTCATGACCAATAATTATATTATTACTGCCCTCAGTAAGTGCGTCACCTGCATCTGGCCCCAAAATTGTATTGTTTGAACCAGAAGTAATTGCACCAGCAGCATCAGTTCCAATAGCTACGTTGTCCGAACCAGAAACTCCTGATCCAAATGGACTGAAAGCGTTTTTACCTATAGCTACGTTATTATTTCCTGTCGCTGGTCTTCCAGTATAGTTTCCCATAAAAATGTTATGGCTTCCTGTTTGATTTTCTCCAGTAGCAGAACCCAAAGAAATTGTATGTTCAAAACCAGTTCCGTTTTGTAAAGATCCATGTCCAACTCCAATATTGTTTGAAGTAGTAGTAATAGATTTTAAAGATCTATAACCTAATGCAATATTTCTAACTCCAGTTGTCAGTGCTAATAAGGCTTCTGAGCCAATAGCTTGGTTATAGTCTCCTGTAGTTATATCTGTTCCAGCATAATACCCAATGCAAGAATTATCAGTACCACCACTAACATCACGCAAAGCTCTAGTTCCGATTGCAACATTATTATTTGCATTCTCACCGAAATTTTCCATAGCTTTTTCGCCTAAAGCTAAATTATTATTACCATTTATAGTTCCACTACTCGCTCCTTCCCCTGCACTATATCCAACAAAAACATTTGAACTGCCAACAGATCTACGACCTGCATACACTCCAAAAGCCATATTTTGTCCTGTAGTAGTAACTTTAGAAAGTGCTTCAACTCCTACTGCACAGTTAAAACCACCAGAAACATTATCATTTAGAGCATCTTTACCAATAGCTACTGTTAAATTAGTACCATCATCTGCTGCTAACGCCCCAGAACCTATACCAATCGCTTGATTAGAATTATCAGTTTTTGCATCTGATAAATCATTTAATGCAGAAGCACCACCTCCACCACCTGAAGCTGCTGCAAAACCAGCCTCTCCATTGGCATCAACTGTTAAAACGTGCCCGTCTGTAGGCGTACCACCATTGTCTTTTAAAATAAAATTAATACCGGGTATTCTGAATTTAGTAATATTTGCATCACCGATAGTAACCTCGTTACTTACTGTGGCTGAACTTGCTGCTGCATCATGTCCAATTATTGTATTGTTACTACCTTCTGTAAGGTCATTAGTTCCTGTATTAGCTGCATATGCTCCTATTATTGTATTGTCATCACCAGTAGTAAGATCTCTTGCGACATAATGACCTATCGCTATATTGTCAACCGCAGTAGTAGCAGTATAACCAGCATCTTTTCCAATATAAATAGCTCCATCTCCACCTGAGTTATAACCAGCTTGATGACCAATTAAAACATTATAATCACATTCGTCAGTGTCATAACCGGCTTTAGGCCCTATATACACACTATGCCTTATATCGTTGTTACAGCTACCACCAGCCTCGTGACCGACCATTACATTGAAATTTCCAGACGTTAAAGTTTGTCCAGCATAACTTCCTATAAATACATTTTCACCGGCTTGGCCAGCTTTGTTTCCAGCTCTATACCCAATCGATACCATATCATTTGAATTTGCATCAGATGAACTTAAACCATAACCAGCTTCATGTCCAATAGCTACATTTCTATCACCTGTTTCGTTTAATAAACCAGCTTGATAGCCTATGTAGGTATTTTTTGTACCAGATCCACTAACTAACGCATTTCCAGCTTGATAACCTCCTAATGTATTTTCATCACTATCAGAACCTAGTCCACCGCCACTTGATTGATCCACCCAATCAAGATTACCTGATCCATCAGTTTTTAATACTTGGTTAGCAGAACCATCGGTGTTAGGAAATGTAAGAGTATAGCTTGCGCCAGCAGAATGTGGTGGAGATTTTAGTTTTATACCATGACTGTTTTGTGAGCAATTAAGTTGGATCGTACCATCAGCACTACTGCCATCCCCTTTAATTTCAACAACACCTGTACCATTAGGGTTTAATTTAATATTACCGTTAGATGTACTTGTAGTTATTTCATTAGTCTGTACGTCTAAATTAGCTCCAAGTTGAGGAGAACTATCTTCACTTACGTTTTGTAAATAACCCGAAGGAACAGCAGTTAGATATGTATTTGTATCAACTGTATAACTGCCAGCACCAGTACGTTTCATAAACCCATTGGAAGTAAAATCACCATCCATGACCGCACCAGCACTGGCAACATTAGTTGCATTAACTGTCGCATCTGACCCATCATTACCTGCTGGACCCTGTGCACCAGTAGCACCAGTAGCTCCCGTGGCTCCCGTGGCTCCTCTAGGGATAGAAAAGTCAAATGTAGCAGCACTTGATGAACCAGAATTTGTAACAGTTGCACTAGAACCTGCTGCACCAGTTGTTACTGTCCCCACAGCAATAGTAGCTGCAGCACCAGCAGCACCTGTCGCTCCCTGCGGACCAGTTGCGCCATCATTTCCATCTGCGCCATCATTACCTGCTGGACCTTGAGGACCTGTAGCACCTGTTGGACCTTGTGCACCTGTAGCTCCCTGAATACCTTGAATACCTTGAGGGCCCTGTGCACCTGTAGCACCTGTATCTCCTTTATCTCCAGTTCTTGCAAAAGTAATAACTAAATTTTCATTACTACTAAAAGTTGCATCACCAGAAACATAAGCACAAGTTACCTTGTGATAACCAGTAGCTTCTGTTGCAGCAGAAATTGTATATAACCTAAAGTTCTCTGGGTCGCTTTCTTCGCTAACTTTAAAATGACCTTTTATCGTAGAAGTTGAGTCATCTATAGTTCTTAAAAATGGTTGTATATCTGTGCTGTTTTTATCTGTATCATCTATAAATAATACTGTTGCACTTTGCAAAGTACTATTATTAAAACCTAATTTACCTCCACCTGGATCTGCATCACTCGTTGAAGTATTAAATTGATATTCAAATGTTGCTCCACCAAATGCACCTGTATTACCTGTAGCCCCTGTAGCACCTTGAGGTCCTTGTGGACCTGTAGCACCTTGTATTCCTTGAGGTCCTTGTGCACCAGTAGCACCAGTGGCACCAGTTGCTCCATCATTACCGTCAGCACCTGCAGGACCTTGTGGTCCAGTAGCTCCTTGTGGTCCAGTGGCTCCTTGTATTCCTTGAGGCCCTTGTGGTCCAGTGGCTCCTGTAGCTCCATCGTTTCCATCTGCTCCATCTGCGCCAGCAGGACCAGTAGGGCCAGTTGCACCTGTAGCTCCTGTAGCACCTGTATTACCTCTTGGAATTGTAAAGTTTAAAACTGCTGCTGTACCCGTTCCAGTGTTACTAACAGAAGCATCAGTACCCGCATTGCCTGTAGTTGTCGTTCCAATACTTACTGTTGCAGAACCTATTCCTTGTGGACCTTGTGGACCTGTAGCTCCTTGAGGCCCTGCTGTTGTAATTTCAACAGTGGTGACATCATTTACTTGACTAACAACAACTTGATTAGGACTGCTCATGCTGTGTAACCTTCACTTATAAATAGTGTACCCTCTAAATAATATTCTTTGTTACCCGATCCATCTATTAATAATACGTCATATTTTAAAATCTCTGGAGTAAAGTTTGCAGTATCAGTATCAGACAAAGAAATATCAACTATCCCTCCTGTTCTATTTGTATAAACAACTGTAAAATCAGCATATTTTGTAGTACGTGGATCGTCATAAACCTGTGCTGAAACTGTAAAACCTGTAAGATTTATTGCAGATCCAGTAGAGTCTTTAAATGTTAAACGCAAAGGGAAATCTGCTCTGCGCTGAACAGTAAAATTCTTTTTTCCAGGGATAACAGCCATTAGCTATATGGAGATGTACCAAGTATATCAGTTTTCCATTGTGCTTTTAACGCATCAGTGTCATTAGCAGCAGCTATATCAGAGTCAGCAGGAGCATCTCTCAATGCCTGTTTTTTAGCAACAATGTCTGTTGTTGACGCACCAGTTTCAAGTGCTTTTTGAAATTCAATATCAAGTTCTGCAAGTTTTGGTTTTCTTGCATCACGAATGTTAGTTTTATGAATTTCTCTGGCCTTTGCCATATCTATACCAAACCCCATAATCTACTCCGTATAAGTCCAAGCGTTTCTAAAACTCCTATCAGTAGGAATTGCAGATTTATCTACAGTATAGACTGTCTTACCACTAGGGCAATCTTTAGCTTTAATTTCATCTAATGTTAAATCTGTATTATCTGCTGGATAGACAATAGAAATACTACCGTCATCATTCTCATAGATAAATCTTTTGTCTGAATTAGCCATAAGTTTTTCTTTAAGTATATCAAAGAATTATTAATCGCCAAAAAATGCACAATATACGCTTGTAAAATCTGCATCTGATCCATCATTACTATCACTAGACCCATACCTTGAGTTAATTCTACACGCTGCGGTTGTTGTTCCTGTTGTTTCATGAACAAAAACCCCAACTGGGCCTCTAGGTTGACCGATTGGACCAGAGCCTGAAACGTGGGGAGAGTTGCCAGCAATATTTCTTACACTACCTACAAAAACATAGTTTGCATTAGACATAGCTGATGAAAAATTAATTGTATAATCACCAACACCATTATCTACTAATGAACTTACATTGAAGCTATCATTTACACCTGTCATATCAGTAGCAGATGTAACAGTTGTACCATTAAAATTAACCCATGCTTTTGCTATGCCCTGTTGAATATTGTCTGTAGTTGAGGCATTTCCACCATTTGCATTTTGTATTGTGTTTACTTTAAGTGTGGACATGACTAATCTCCAAAAAATACGAGACTTATATCTGCTTTACTAGCATTACCAGATGAACCTGATACTATTCTAATCGGAAATGCCGTCACTGTCCTTGTGCCATTAGGCATGATACTATGATTTGAAGTTGTAATGCCTCCATAGTTTCCTGTAATACCAGCAGCAATATAATTTACACTTGTAAAAGTACCACTAACAAAGTTAACTGTATATAGTCCATTTCCTCCATTATCAGTAATAGAAGTTACATTATATGCAGTACGCATACCACCATTATCTAAAGTAAAAGTAGTAGCACTAAACGATCCATCAAAATTCACATATGCTTTTGCTAGTCGACCTTTTTCTGTTCCAGAACTATTCTGAAATACTGGTGCACCTGTACCTAAACTTTTAATAGTATTGACAGATAATGTACTCATCCTGAAACCTCACATACTATTAAATTAGCTGTACTTGTTAAATCAGTGCCATTTCCCCTTTGATTTATTTTAGCTGTACCCTGACCACTTGTAGCAAACTGATAGCTGTAGGTTATATCTGATAAATTACTGTCAACATTTACTGAAGTATCAACGTGTTGGTATGAATAATTAAAAACGCCAGAAACTTCTGCCCCAAAATGCAAAAGACTTGTACAGGGATATAGACTATCTGTACCTTGTGCTATTTTTGTGCCATTTCTCATTAAATCTAATAAGACTGCAGTTTCTGTATTTCCATGACCTACCGTCATTGATGCCATAATTAAAAATTTACTATTAGTAGATGAAGGTTTAATTGTTACACTTAGACCATTAATAGCTACAGGAGTACTAGAAGAGACGGAAGTTGATGAAGTCGTAAAAGCTGGAACAATTTGTATAATCCCACCAAAAGCACCAGTGTCTAAACCACCTGTAGGAACTATACTGTTTACTTTTAGTTGACTCATAAATGTATTATATAAAGTTTTAAACTACAGTCCATGTTTGACCAGAACCAACTGTAACTGTGACACCTGAGTTTATTGTAATTGGCCCAAAACTACCAGCATTTTTGCCAGTTGTAATAGTATAACTATGTGTAACAGCCTGATCATTTTCCCAAAAAACTTGGTTATTACTACCATCAGCACCTTCCGCACCACCAGCCAATCCCCAACCTAATGTACCACTTTCATCAACAGCGATTAATGCGTATCCATTTCCAGCAGTAACAGTAGTAGCAGCAGTTGGAGCAGCATCAGGCAAAGTTAAAGTTAAGTCACCATCTAAAGAAGAGGGTGCTTTTAAACCGACAAAAGGAGAACCACTAGAATCTTGCAATCTTAAAGCAAGTCCATCTTTTATATCAATGCCATTATTGCTTATTAATACTCTTTCTACTCCATTTGTTGAAAAGCCTATAGTATTTGCTGCAGCCCTGTACATTCCTGTATCAGAATCCTGGTCAAAACTAAATGATGGTGCAGTTGCTCCTGTGTTGTCATCTCCAAGCAATGGACCCGTCATCGTACCACCTTCTTTCAACAACAAACCGAAATTTTCTTTTGCAATATCACCTAAGACAGTAAATCCATCATCTGCTTTATTTCTAATTTTTAATATCTGTGATGTATTGCTTACCTCATTAATGTGTAGTTGATATGAAGCAAGTCCAGTTGTTGGATCGCCACTACCTGATTGTAAAGTTCTTAAAGCATCAATTACTTTTTGGAGTTTTGTTCTTACTGCAAAACCACTACCATTATCAACGGTAAATCCAGTACCTCCTTGATTATCAAGATGTTCTCTTGCCATTTAACTATGCACCTTTACCATATCCTAACGCTTGAAATGTAAATTTCACACTAATAGGCTGGTCTGAGTCATTATAAAATATAATATTAAAACCAGTACCATTAACATTTTGATTTGCTGCGTTTAACATATTACCATTTGCATCTTCTTTAATAACAAAACGAGCACCTTGAGGCATATTTATTGGAGTGATAGAAATAGATGGTAGATATTTAATAGTTGTGCCACCAATATCACTTGTTCCTGTAAAAAATCTGTTAGCAAAAACTACATCAAAACCATTAGCTGACGTACCAGATGATATAGGTGTGCTTACGACATCGCCTGATGAGATATATTTATTTTCTGTTCTCGATGGAAGAGAAACATCAAAACCTAATTCTAAAAACTTTATATTTTCATTAATGTCTATAGAAATCAAATCACTTCTAAATTTAAAGTATCTACCAACAAATGAGCCATTTCTTAAATTGATAAAATTTGTATAAGTTGAATTATCATTAGATGTCGATAGTTTCAATCTTCCTTTCAATCTATCAACAGCAGCACCATCAAAGTTTTGTCTTTCATTTAAATTAGGAATATCATCAAATGAATCTGAAATATTAAAACCTTCACTTTTTATATGTCTTTTTAATCTTACATTTTGGTAAACAGCTCCTAAATCTAAAACGGATGCAAATTCATATCTTCCTAACAAACCTCTTGCTACAGTAACATTTCCAGATGTACTTTCTGTTTCATTGTTTATTGGTGTATTTTTAACGGTAAAACTATTACCATCTGCAGCAACAGAAGTAATAGCGTATGAATCATTCAAAGCTAATCCTGAAGTAAATGTAAGTTTCGGCTTATCTCCTACAATTAAATTATGTGAATTTATTGATACTATTAAATCAGTGCCAGTTTGACTGTAAGTTCCTTGAATCGTACTGCTAGGTGAACTAAGCTGTAACGCCCCAGATGTTACTCCTGTACGTGTTCTTGTGCCGCTAAAAGCTGTTTGTTCTCTAAAATCAACGAGTTGGCTTGTTCCTGTATCAAATTTTTTTAACTGTAATTCATCTTCTGTTTCTGGTAACGCAAACTCTACCTTTGCTTCATTTTCAGATAAGTTACCTGCTAAATCTTCAAACTTAATGCTGTAAGTTCCTTCTAAAGCAGGTACAACAACTTCAGTTGTATTACCGTTGCTTGTATCAAGATCTATTGAATTACTAAATGTAGTGCTTGCTAATGTTGCAGTTGAATGTCTTATTAAACATCTTCCACCATGAATTACGTCTAACGCTATAGCTTTATCCCAACTGAGCCTTACTTGGTAATTATTTATAGGTTCTATTTCAAAACTCGTAGGTTGCTCTGGTAGGTCAGATAAACCATCTACTGTAAAAGATTTTTCAGTAGGGTTATTAGATTTTTGACCTAATGCGTTAACTGTGAAAAGTCTTATATCATAGGTTCCAGCCTCAAATTCTGATTGTGTAATTTCAAATGTTGCTACTTGTGTATTTACACGTTTAAATTCATCTCCATCTCTTCTGTATTGCAATATATAACCAGATGCACCGTCTACTGCCTGCCAATCAATAAATACTTTTGGAACTGCTCTGTTATTTATTACAACAATTTTTTCTTCAAGTGTTAAACCTGCTGGTGGTAACAATATTGAAGTTAGTAAATTAGTAGATTTTTCTGGTAAATCAACACCTGTTTCTACCTGTGAATATTTGTTTTGATTATGTTTTAAAGCTGAAATGGCATAAGTTTTTTTAACTGTTTCTTTTATGTTTATTATTTTCCAACTTGTAACATCAAATGTGCCTGATTCAAGAATAAAAGGACTGTTAAGTACAGGCGGAGATGTAAAATTTCCTGATATTTTTATTATATTTCCAGATACATAATCAATAATGGATTTTGTTTCAACAGTGCCATTAGGTAAAAGACAGCTTATTTTTGCGTTGTCACTTGTATCTGGTAAATTTGTAGCACCAGCATCATCAATAGTTATTTGATCTATGTTTGAGTTTCCTTGACTAGAACTAACTGCTTTTACAAGTCCTCCTCTTCTTTTGCCTACAATATTTGTACCACTAATGATTGAGCTACCTTTTACTCTATCTGCTATACCAATTATGTTGCCCACCTGAACAACGGAACCTGCTGCAATATTAGTTTCAAAAGCACAAGTTTCTGTTGCATTTTGCTGTGTATTTAAAAACCATTCACCCACTCTTTTTGCTTGAGATCTTGAAGTCGTTCCAAAGGTTTGAAGTGTTTTTACGTGTGTTCCGTATTTGTCTATTGCTGTTTGATCTTTAACAGTTACATAATCAAGCTGTTGAGTTGTTAAATCAAGATAACTTACATTTATAACTGAAAATCTTGTTTTTAAAGAACTACCACTGTAAACAAAATTACCATCTACTACATTTGCATTGTTAAAAACATAATCAAATTCTAACTTTGTGGTATCAATAATATCTTTTGGTGCGTCTTGAGATATTTTTATTGTGCCTTCTGAATAAAAAGGCATTGCCCTCATTACACTACATATATCTTTAATTAGATTCATAGCTTCTTTTTGTTCTCTTATATTTACATTCAAAGAGAATCTAGGTTCATCCTCATTTTGTTCATTAGTTATTATCTGACTGCAATATTTACTTATTGTATATAGATTTTGCTTATCAATAGAAGCTTCAGGCAATGCACAACCATATTGTTGATTATCTATAATGTTATTATTACTATCTCTTGTAATTCTATCTTCTTGTAAAATAAGTAGATCGTATAAAATCCAAGCAGGGTCACTTGTCCATTTCTTTTCAGATGCAAATGTACCTTGAAAAATATAACCTTCTGGATAAATAATTCTACCATTACTAGAATCAACAGTCGGTGTATAGGTTATACCATCACCATCTATATATGGTCCTGGAATTTTTACCTTTTTACCTCTAACTCTTACTACTCTTGAAGGTAAAGATGGAAACTCTTCTGCACTAAAACGCATTGAGCCATATGCAACGTGAGGATAATTATTTTGCTCTTTAAAAATTTGAGTAACACCGCCCAATACCATTTGATTAAAAGTGTTAGTATCACCTTCATCATTAGTTCTTGATAAAGTTACTGTTATTGGAAAAAATGCTCCTGATTGACCTATGGGAGTTTGGTTATAACCATTTAACTCAGCAACTTTTATACCATAATCACGACTATATGATGAGTTACTTTTACCCTGAACAGTATCAGTAATAGTTTGTTGCGGTCCATTAGTAGGAGTTATTTTTATAACAACATTAACAGTCGTTGCTTTTCTATTGCCACTCGAACTACTAATACGGAAAAAACTATTAAATTTTACTCTTACTCTTACTATGTCAACATCTACTCTATTAATTGTCACAGACCTTTCTGTAACTTGACCATTTTGTGGAAAGGTTACGATTTCTCCAACTTCACCTGAAGTAATTTCATTTCCTGGTACTGGTGGTAAATCAGCACCAGGTAAAACAGTATTATTTGCAGTTCCATGTTGAAACTGGAAATCGACACTATTGTAATTAAAATGTTCATCTGCTGGATTGTTTACATCTGCTATTGATTGTAAAACTGGTTGACTATTCAAAAACAAATCTTTTAAAAAACAATTTTTATATGCTGTACTTGTTTTATCTGTTTCCCCGATTTTACTAGCAGTTGCACTTCCCTCAATTTCGCCCTCACTAAAAACATCAACAAGGGTTATAAAATCTATAGATTTTAAAGAACCACTTGGTAACTTTGCATTTTGTTGATAAACTAACTCACCATTACTAGATGTAATAATATCGTTAATTGAACTCATGACTGATTAACCACCTGTAAAGTATCTATATTTGCGCTAACAGTATTTGTTCCTATTAAAGTTTCTCCATATACAATATTAATTGGAACACCTTGTTTACTAATATTTGTCATTCCATTAAAAACAAAACTAGGGTCTTGCTCATCAGTTTTAAAAGTAGGCGGTGTAGGTGGTGGGAACAATAAGTCTGAAACTCCTTGAAGTAAAAAAACCGTGCCAAGTGCTGTGTAAGTTGCAGCCGAAAGTCCGAGAAAAGTATATGCACCGACAAGAGGCGCAGCAACCGAGGCGGCTATAGCTGCACCACCAAATGCGGCTCCTGCCAAAATGAATGGTATTATTTCACCATGTACAATAGGTATTATTTTAATATCGCTTTCTGTTTGTAAATCTAATAAATCTTCTGTAATTCTTACCTTACCTGCCATAACACAATATTCTTGTTTTTTAATATGATCTGATACCTCTTGAAAATTATTTATTAAGAAACTAAAGGCTTGTCTAGGAGTTGTTACATCTATTTCAAAAGAAGAGTGTCCTATTAATTTTCTTAATCGACCATAAATAGTTAATTTAATCATCTACCTCTGATGGATCTAATTTAATAATAGATTCTGTCTTTGGATCTACAAGATAAAAAGGCAAATCATTATACTTACAACTAATTTTATCAGTATGACTAAATTCAAACAATCCATCGGGATGTGAATGAACAATACCTAAAACCTTTCCCTGGTCTTCACCATCTGCCCAATCTATAGGGTCTATTACAAAAGATTCTTCCTTATAACTTTTTGATATATTTTTACATTTCCAATATGTGTGCTCACCTTCTATATCTAAGATAAGACCACAACATTCTTCTGGATAACACTCTGTAGCGTGTTTATATGCCTCTGTAGCCCATTGATTACAACTCATTAGAAGAACGTACCAGCAGCAGGGAATAAATCTCTTGTAACTATTCTTGCAGGTATTTTTTTATTTTGCATATCTAAAACACTTACTAATTCAAATTGTACAACTTGTCTATTTTCAACAGCTTTTCTATCAATATAATAAATTCTATCCTGTAATCTATCTGCACTAGGCTCACCAACAGGATCGCTAAAAGGGTTACTGTTATTAACAAAATTATGGTTATCTAAGGCTGATGCTAACGGTAAAAATCTTGTTACTTTTGCATCTAACAAATCATTACCTGGTGTTGTTGTATTTACTATTGCTAAAAAATCACTCATAGTCATAACTGTAAAATCTTTTAATATACCACCTAAATTACTAAAAGTAAGCGTAGGTCTTGGTATAGTACCTTTACTCGTATCTTCAAAACCTTCGGCTTGCACAGCTACTCTTTGATAATCATTACCGTTAAATCTAATTGGTCCAAAGTTATTTAAATTTGCACCAGCATGAAATCTAAATACAGTATCTAAGTTATTAGGATTGCCAGCAGGAATATGTAAACCAACAGTAAGTTCAAGTTCATATAGCTCAATAACAGAACTTGGATTTATTTTATTTAGTTCAGAAAAAGGAATTGCCATTAAGGTTCAAATACTTCTCTAAAAACTACAGTGACAGTTGCACGATTAGAAAAATTTATTGTTTTTTTATAATTAGAATCAATAACAAATTTACCTGCAAGTTCATTTATAGGCGTATAATCGAAACTATCAGCATTACTTACTCTCGTATTTAAAAAATTTATTAATGTATCACTTTCAGATTCAGTAATATTTTCAAAAGTTAGCCGTAATTTTCTAGGATTACGGTTTAGTCCTTCTGTTAACCTTTGTTCAAACCCATCACCAAAACTTAAAGTATTTATGTTTGGATTGTTTTCTATAGATAAACCATACTTAGGATTTAAACCTACTTCAGTATTAAAATTTGCCATTAGCTGAGTAAACCTCCACTTCTTTTCTCATTAATTAATACAGCTTGTACTGCTGTTGCTAACTGTTCACCAAATTGATTTGCCTGGTTTGTATTGCTATTTACAGAAGTAGAAGAAGAATCTACATTTATAACAATGTTTGTTGTGCCACCGCCTGTCGATTGTACGCCTAATTTTCCATTACTACCTCTACGTAAAGGTAATATAGCCTCTGCACCAGCCTCACCCATAAGGCCTATACCATTAGCCATAGGAAAAATAGTAGGTTTATTTACAACACCGCCATATGCATATTTCTGTACCTTACCATCTACAAAAGCATTACCATTTGCATTTTTAGTAAATAATCCACTAATAAAATTAGTAAAAGGTTTTGTTATCGTCTGTTGTATAGCAATACGTGCCATATCAGCAATAATAGAATTTGCTAAATTTTTAAAATTTAATTTTCCTGTCATTACAAAATTAACAAGTGCATCTTCCATACCTTTAATACCTTTTACAACAACATCTGCCATAGATTCTTTAAGGGTTTTTATGCTATCACCAAAACTTCTTAACTTATCTCTCATAGTTTGACCGAAAGATTTTTCTATAGCATCACCTGCACCATCAGCACTATTTTTAATATCTTGAAAATAACTAGCAGGTGCGTTTGTTGAACCACTAAATAATTCTTGTATTTTATTAAAACTTTCAGTAAACCTATCAGAAAAACCTTTTGTAAAATCTTCTCCTAATAATGATGTTAAATTACTTTTCTGCTGTGTTACAAATCTATTACCTAAATCTTTTGCAATGTTACCTGCACCGCCTAATAATTTTTGTATAAAAGGTGGTATTTTTATATTATCAAAAAACGCCTGTACACGTTTTGCTGCTTCACCTATAACTCTTATAACCTCATCTACTAATTTAACAGTTGCAAATATACCAATAGCTATTCCTCTTATTCCTATTTCTATAGCCTTAAAAAATCCACTAAAATCATTTTCTGCACTAAATAATTCACTAAATACACCGACAATAGTATTTAATGCAGGCAATAATGCATCTGTAAGCTGTTTTCTAAATCCATCAAATCTAATCGCTAATACTGCTATCTGGTCATTAAAAAATTCAGCATTTTGTGCAAATTCATTTGATACTGCATAATTAAATTCTGTTAGTGATGCTGCACCACCATTTAAAAGATTAATTAAACTTGCACCTGATCTACCAAATATCTCCATAGCAATAGCAGCTTTTGTTGCACCATTTTCCATTTGTGAAAATCTATTTGCTACTTCTCCTAATACCTGTTCATTTGTTTTAAATGTGCCGTCAACTGTTCTTACAGATATTCCTAAAGCATCAAAACTATCTTTATATGTAGCAACACCCTGATCTGCCTCCCTCATAGATTGTGCTAATCTTCTTAGTCCTTTATCTATGGTTTCCTGGCTTACACCTGCTAATTTTCCAGCGTTTACATATGCCTGTAATGTATTGGCAGCTATACCTGTCTGATCTGATAATTTACCAAAACTATCTGCACTATCTATTGCACCTTTTACAAGTCCTACAAATGCACCACCAGAAATAAGAATACCAAAAGTTGCAAATGTTTTATTTAGCCCACCCATTGCAAGCCTTAAGTTTTTAACACGCCCTGCAACGCCTTGCATAGAATTGCCTAGACGTTTTATAGAACCTGCACCTACAGTTTTTGCTGCTACTACTAAATCAAACTTTGCCATATTATTTATCTTTGTTTAAGGCCTGTAATGCTGCTGCTTCCATGATCTGTAGATTTTCAAGCATAGCAACAGTATCTTCTACTAAGTATAGTTTAATCATTTCTATTACAGATGTATAGTCCAAACCAATAATTCCGCTTATTCCTACACGCCATTGTGTTTGACATCTTAAAAACATTTGTACAGTATCCCAATTTTGTGAATAAACATAAAAATTATCATCTATTTGTTTTTTTTCTGTTTTTATTCCTAATACTGCATCATCTTCTGCTGTTTTGTCTATGACAGTTGAACCAACAGCCCAATATTCACCTGCCTCTGCTAGTTTTTTACAAATATTTCTTCATTTGATTCCATAAATGCAAAACCTACAGCAGTAGCAAAACCTCTTACTTCTAATAATTGATTTAGTGTACTTTTATTAAATGGTACTTCTTGACCTTCTGCATCAACTAAATCTTCCCATCCTAGTAAAACTTCTTTTGCTACATCAATATCATCTATCTGTTTATCTTCTACCATTTTTATCATTTCCTTAAACCTAGATTGTGAAATATTTTTAAAATGTGCTGTAAAGATTTCTTGTGATATTTCACCATCTTTATTTATTCTTACTACTACTTTCCATTTATAAGTAGGTTTCTGGTTAATGACAAAAGGCATAAAAATTTAGTATCTACTAATTAGGGTATACCCTTTTTTATGTATAGACAAGACTAAATTCATTCTGTCCAGCAGATGTAGGTGTTGCATAAAATGGTAAGTTGAGCATTGTTATACCATCTGATTCTTCATATGTTGGCTGTCCTAAATCTGTTTGAGGACAAGATACAGTTACTTTATTACCTGCTGTTGTTCCATGTAACCATGTATTTGTGCCAGTTGATGTGCCAGTGTAATCTGTAAAGAAGTTATGACTTGATAGCGCTACATTTTCTATAACAGCATTACCTGATGGTCTGCGGTCTGTAATTAATACTTCTTTTGTACCACCTACTAGTTCTCTATAAATTACTTCATTATTAAAATCTAAATTCCAAGATTGTAATGCTGCTGAAAAACCAAATATAGAAAAATTTGTTGTACTTCCATTTTTAAAAATTAACGGTGTAGCTTGATTACTTTTTGTTACAGTAGGTGATGCATCATCAGTAGGTGCTGAAAATAAACCAGTTAAAGAAAAAGAAATTTTTGGTACTTGATTTAATTCACAATTTATACTAAATGTACCTCTACAACCTGTCACAATTTGTCTAATACCATCATAGTTAACAAAAATAGTGACACTACCATCTGGTGAAGCTTCTGGTGCATATGTAACAGTATTACCACCCGATATTGTTTGGCTAAGTCCACAAGCTTCTAATATTGGCCCATATTTAGGTGCAGTACCAGCAGTACCAGAACCAGCCATTTCTACATCAAAAGTAATATTAACTCTTGTATTAGCTGGTATTACTTCATAATTACCCATATATGGCCTTATTACTTCTCTAGATACTTCATCACTTACAATTGGTTCTATGTTTAAATCTATGACCTCTACATAATTAGCTGAACCACTAGGATTTGGGTCGGTTCCATAACTAGATTCCGCTTTTGCTAATATGCTTCTTAGTCTATGTCTTTTAGGCATTGTTAGATTTTATTACTATGTTTATATAATATATGTTTTTAGTAATAAACACCATCTATTGCGTCAAATCATCTAATTCTGTTCTATAACGCACTATATATTCTATACCAGTAACACCTCCAGGCTGATCTGCGTCTAACATTTCAAATGAAGTGTCGGATGGTTGTATATCAATAGCTAAATTATTTACTGTCAAATCTGCCATAACTTTACTATGTGCGCTTTCTACAATTGGGTCTGCTACTTTATCAGGTACATCACCTCTTACTATTACACTTATTCTTATTGTCAAAAAATGATCTAAAGTAGGTAATGATGTGTTTTGTTCGACAGTATCACTAACAGGTTCAAGTATTAAGGCAGGTGATTCACCTCTACTTAGTGGCACTACTCTACTTCTATAAATACGTGTACCTACCGAAGTTGTATTAGCAAGTGTTGTTAGTAACCTCGCCATAATTTGTTCACGTTTTGTAGTCATGTTTTTTGTAAGCTAATTTCAACAAAACTACCATCATCTAACTTTCTTACTTCTCTAACTGTATAAGCAACACTATCAACTGTTATAGATTCACCTGCAATTAAAGTACCAAAATCACTTGTTTTTGCAGTTAATTGATAATCCGTACTAACAATTTGATTACCTGCTAAAACTAAATCTGGTTGTTCTAATATTGCATTTGCAGTTGTAGAACCTGAAGTACAGCTTACACCAAAATCATTAATGTATGCAGATAGTGTTTTACTGTCCTCAACAAGTGCCATTACTTTTTAGGTGTTGATTTTTTTGGTTTTGTTGTTTCTTTATATTCTATAGCTTTACCAATACTAATAAGCAAAGAAGCATCTGCATTAGATAAATCATAAGTTTTGCCAGCTTCTAAACCAACACCACTCGCGCATACATTTTTTAAGCATTTAATTTTCATAAAAAAAAAGGGGTTGTTACACCCCTTATATTAAAACACTTATGTGGTTACGTCTAAGATTGCAGCAAATGACTGTGCGTGCCTTACAGCAACATCAAATGCAACTACACCTTTTATAGATACAAGGTTCTTAGCAAAATCATCAGAATCCTCACCTGCTGTAATTTCAATACCAGATCCGTATAGACCTAAGATTGCCTGTGAGAAGTCACCCATAACAACAGCAGAACAAGTACCAGATGTTGAACCTTTAGTTAAGTTGCTAGGTACTTGGTTTGTCATAGCTAAAGGATACCCATTAACTGCAACAGGTGTAGCACCTCTACCTAATGCCTGTAGGTTGTTGTTTACTAAGTACTCACCGCCAGATGTCTTAAGTTTCTTAATAGCACCCATTACTTTAGCGTTGGTTACATAAGAAATAGAATCAGCATTAACACCTGCATTATCTTCCATAATTGCAGTTTCTAAATCAATCAGTTTATCAACTGTGATAGCACCACCATTAGTACCGATTGCAACAGAACCAATACCAGATGTTTGCATAATACCTGTAGGCTGACCTGATGAACCAGAACCATTTAAGATACCTAGATCAAGACCAACATTAATACCATCAAGAATATCAGTTCTAACTAGATCCTCAATACCAGGTGTTGACTGTATAAGCATATTCCTACTGAATTTTGACAGTGTGCCTAAAGTCTTAGGAGTCATTGAAATCTGGTCAAATGTACTTTCTGCCTGAGATAGTGCAGTAGTTTCATTAGCAAGATAACCAGTAGAAGCAACACCTGATCTTCTAGGTATAGCAACATCACCAACTAATCCTGATAATGTTTGTACACCTAAACCAACCATCACTGTAGAATTGCGTAATGCTTCAATAAAATCATCAGCAAGTAAATCTGTTGCTACGATATTTCCACCAGTTGTTGCACCAGTAGTTACATATGTAGCTCTTTTTGCTAGTGAGCTATAAGGAATAAACAAAGAAGATGAACTATTAGATCTTTGTGAATCTTTTGCTATCTGCTGTGAAATTTCTCTAGCAAAACCAGATGCTTTATCTGACCAATCATTTGTTAAAAGACCTCTGATACCAGAAGTAATCTTGTAGTCTCTTGCATACTGCTCTCTTTCTTTTGGAGATAGCTGCTCTTCAATAGGCTTTGCTGTCTCTACAGGCTTTGCATCTATTCTTTCTAGGATAGCTGCTCTGCAAGCGTCTACAGAAGAACCATTGTTAATTAACTGTTCAGCAAGGTCATCAAAACCACGCTTAGAACACATTGCATTGATCTCTCTAATTCTTGTGCGTTCTGCGGAAGCAGCTTTTTTAGTAGCTTCACTACGCACAACTTCTAGATCAAGTTGCTCTTTTTCCATAGTTGATTGTTTTTTAGAATTGGGCTGTTGTGCGTCAGTAGACGCTGCGTATACACGCTTACTGTTTACTATATCTTGTTTTTCTACACTAGGCATAGTGTTTTCATCGATTAATCCTCTTGATATGCCTACATCTGGTGCTGCTGGCGATGCAACAACTGATACTTCATGTGGTTCCCATCTTGTAGCAAGAAAAGCGTTATTTCCATCTATTTCACGTTCTTCCATCTCTAAAATGCGATATCCCACGCTAATTGACGATAAAATGCCGTCATCTATGTCTCTTTTTACTTCCTGTGCCTTTGCATTTCTGCTTAATTCAACAACTGCACGACCTTTTTTCTTTTCTTTATCTAAATATGCATTTCTAACAATACCAATTACAGAATCCATATTGTGATTCCATAACACTGGCGCAACTCCACCATTTAACCTTCCAAAATCTATTGCACCCTCGTCATGGCTTAGTATTTCTGTACCAAATGATCTTTCTACAGGGTATGTACTAGAAAAACTAAATTCATAAGTGTTTTCTTCTTTTTCTGAAAAAGATGTTTCACCACTACGTTTTAATACTTTTGTAACACTTCTTAATGAATCTATTTTAGTAAGTGTACTGAACTTATGACCAACCTGTACATCTGTTGCCTCATATTCTCCATCATTCTCTCTAAATACAGTTATCAATGCAGCAGGGTCATCTTCTGTGCCAGTAATTTCAAAACTAGAATCAGGTACATTTATAGTTCCATCACGCACAATACGATCTATCTGACCTCTTGCAGTACCACCGCTTGCGTTCCATCTAACATAATCTCCTACAGATAATGCGTCTGGTTCTGCACGTTTTACAGTACGTTTTGTTTTAGGCATGGCATCATTGTTTCTTAATTCTTTTATTCTAGCTGATTTTGCATCAGAAAAACTTTTACCTGCATCACCACCCCAAGCAGCCCACGCTACTCTGCCATTACTAGGGTAGCCATCTTCACCAGGCGAAAATCCCTCTCCCTGTTTATCTACCTCATGTCTTGCAAACCATGCTGACATTTGTATTACAACATCTGGACTTAATTCATTTCCACTTAATATTTGTGTTGCTCTTCTACGTGCAACTTCTGTGCCACCACCTTCTCCTTCTGATTTCCAATCTCTATACCTTTGTGCTTCTTCCCTCATACCTGCTGTAGGCATAAGATCTATTTCTGTGCCATTAATAACTGCCATCAGAACCCTCTGCTACGTTTTCCGCATCCTCACCAGTAGGTGCATCAGTATCACCAAAAGGATCAATAGTACCTACTGGTTTGTATTGACTACCGCCAGATTTATTTGTAGCTGATGGGTCACTATCTGTAATAATGTTCATTTCATCTAGTTTTGCCAGTTCTGTTTGTCTAGCTATTAGTAGCTCTTCTATGTCACCACCATTTTCACTAACGACATCAGTTAATGTTTTGAATCCACACCTAACCGCATCTTTCATTGCTGCAACTTCTTTCTGTGGATCTACATAGCTATAACCTCTACATACCCATCTAACTTTTTCATATACTTCTGGTGTTGTTGAATACGTAGGTAAAGATAAAGTACCACTTAATACAGCCATTTCTAACCAGTACTCATATATAGGCTGATAAAAAGTTTCTTTTAACATTTTTTGTATTGTTCTCCAATGATCTCGGTCTTGCATCATTGCTAACCTGCTACTGCTGTAATTTGATTGTGAATAATCAGAACTTATAGCCTCAAAACTACAACCTAAACCACTTGCCATACTTCTGAGCATAGCTCTTACAAATGGTTCAAACTCACCATTAGCTTTATCTAAATCAGGTACAGATATAGATTCACCAGGTGCTAAATATTTAAATGCACCAGGTTCAAATCCGCTAACACGTTCATAATCAAAAACTTCACCACCTGCATCTAGTTCACCTTCTGGACTTGTAATAAATCCCATTAATGCACTCGATGCACGTTGTCCAACTACTGTTGCTTCAATATAGCCATCCAATTGATGTAAATGATTAATTGCACTAGATAAAAAAGGTACACCTCTATGCTGTCCTGGTCTTAATGGCAAAAATAAATGTATTACATCTTTTGCAGGTACAATAATATGCCTTCTTTCTTTAACAGGTGTTTCAAATGTAGTATCACCAGGATGTTTCTTTAAAAACGCATAACTAACAGCCCTACCTTCTGGACTAATCTCTATTCCTAATCTCCATACATTTTTGTTGTCTTTTTTTACACCTTTATAGTCAGCATCTAATTGTTCAGCTTCTAATATCTCTAATGAAAATGGTATTTTACTTCTACCATATGCTTTTCTATGTATAACAATAAAACATTCACCACTTTCTATCATTGACCTTACTGCAAGTCTTTCCATTTCAGAAAAACATAAAACACCACGAATATCACAACTATCTTTTCTACCCCATCTACTCCATTCACTTTCTATTGACTCATTTAATCTTGTATTAGGTGTACCGCCTCTTTGACTTTTTATCTGTGCTTGCATAGTTACACCCTGACCTACTATTTGGTTTGTTGCATATCTAACTGCCTGTGCTGCATAATTATTATTACGTACTAAGTCATGTACTCTTTTTCTAAGTAGTTCAATAGAATTTTTATAACTTTGATCTGGTGAAGATAATGGTGTAATCCAACTAAGGTTAGTTCTATCTACTCTTGCACCTGCATACATTCTTTTTAACCTATTTCTACGGCTATTTAAGTCGTTATTAGATGTAAATAAGCCCTTCCAAGCATTTCTTAAGCCCATTTAACCCCCTTAAAAGCGTACATAAAGTGTTTTAGGGTCTCCTAGACCCTGACTTATTAAACTATAACGCTTTTCACTAGCAACTCTACTTTTTAATTCAGCCCTTAACTCTCTTAACTTATCTATATCTATTCTTTTAAATGTTCTATTACCAATACTGTACTCCTGTGCCTTATCAGCAACCATAGCTCTAATTGCAGCTTCTACACTTTCAAGATCTTTTTCTGCCTGTGTTCTATTATCTATGGCAGAAGGTGTACCAGAATATTGTAATGATTGTTTTATTTCTAGCTCACCTGTGCCTAATTCAAAAACTTTACCACTTTTAAATGCTCTTGCTGACCAAAACCAATTACCTGCAATAAAATTTGCACTATCTGTAGCACTAATTGTAAATTGCCAACCTGTGCTGTTTGAATATTGTGTACCTGTAACTGTATGACCCCTACTAAAAGTATTTGTTCTTAAATAATATTCTAATGTCCAATCAGGACTTGTAATACTTTCATTAATACCAGCAGTAGTAGCTTTATCTACCCATTCAATAGTAGTACCAGCAACAATATTATTAGGTAAGTTAGATTTAAACATTAGCTTTACCAGGAATTAACAAAATCTTTTTTTGGTGCTGTCTTTATTGTAGCTCTTTTAGGCTTATCTACATTATCAGCTTTATTCATTTTATTTTCTAATTGTTGCCACACTGTATTTCTATTAAATTTACTTATATAAAAGCACATAGCTGCGTAACTGTATACCCAAGTATCTAAACATTCATTTCTTGTATTACCTTTTTTAACCCATTGTGGAACTTGAAAGCCTGATTTATTAGTTTTTAGTATCTGTCTTTCTGCTGTTATCTGTTTAAAATAATCTTCACTTGTACTTGCATGAAAATGTATATAGCCAGCACTACCTATTTTATTATTCTTTAATCTACCCATTAAAGTATTTTTTATAGTATCAACTCCTAATGGATATACTAAACCTCCTTTTTTTATAGCTTTATTTCTTTTTCTAAAATTTATATCCACTCTTGTAGGTCTACCTATTGCAGGTTTATTAGCCTGTGATTGTCCTTTGATAGCAATAACTCCCTGTGCTACTTTTTCTCTAGCAAACTGGTAAACCTCTGATGTATGTAAACCACCTGAGTCAATAGCAGTTACAACAGGTACTAGACTTTTACCATTTTCATGTTCATACTGTTGATTTATTACTATTTCTAATTGTTTCCATACTTCTGCTTGATGTGGATC
>VTLG01013102.1_pt1 | contig 25227 bp, 34 predicted proteins | sample 4694571 | NCBI WGS metagenome assembly VTLG01 (sample SAMN12604809, study PRJNA352737) | marine metagenome | biome: ENVO:00000447; feature: ENVO:00000209|ENVO:00000569|ENVO:01000036; material: ENVO:00002151; isolation source: viral sequences binned using virsorter ...
ATAGATCTATTAAAGGTCAAGCTCCCGTAGGAGATGTTTGGGAAGATATTAAAGCTAATTGGAAAGGAACGTATGGAACTCCTTATGGAACTTCTTCGGAAGATATTTATAAAGAAGTTTATGCTCCAGATGAAACCCCTACATTAGCTTTGGATAGAAACAAATTACCACGGCCTGCTCATTTAGGTTTTAATTATAATTATGATACGAATTCCATGGATAGATTTGGAAATACAGTAGCTCCTAATATTCCTATGGATAGATTTGGAAATACAGTAGCTCCTAATATTCCTATGGGAGAAGACACTTCAGATTTATCAGGGATAGCAGAAGTAAGAGAACCTACACAAATTAATAATCCATACCAAACTTATATGCATCCTTATGATGATGTCGATAGATGGACGGCTGATGAAGACATGACCTATCAACCCGACGTTAAATCAAATAGATTTTCTCCTATAACCAACCCTGTAAAAACAGGTGCAGGAATACTCATGTCAGGTCTTACGAAAATTCCTGGAGCCGGACTATTTTTAGATGCAATTAAACCTGCCAGTCCAGAATTACGAGCTCAAGCGGATGCAGTAACGGCTGCGGATAAGAATAATCTTATGGCTGGAAAAAATATGATTTCAATGTTTGGAACGAATGATCCAGAACAAATGATATTAGATAGAATTAATAGAATTAAAACTAGAAAAGCAGATCAAACAGAGTTTTCTAGAAACAGAATTATTGAACTTCAACGATTGGCTGAGGAAGCAAACCGTGCTAAACATAGTGCGAGTGCCGATCTTGGTGGTGGCTGGACGAGACAAAATAGACCCGGGGGCGCAGCTACTTTTACAGGACCCGGTGGACAAACGCATCAAGGATGGAGTAATACTGCAGCGGGAACAAGAGCAGCGGCAGAGTCTGAAGGATCCTTCGCACGAGGCGGATATACGAGATCAAGATATAACACAGGAGGCAGAGTAGGAATACTCGCAGCATTTTAATGGCAGAAACAACTACACAGATAACAAGACCAGCACCCTTTATAGAAACGTTAGGTAAAACGTTTGGTGAAGGTGTTTCAAGACTTGGTGCTAAAAAGATTGATACTACAAAATTTCAACCGACCGTAGAATATCAAGGGGCCTTAGGACAAGCCGGCCAACAAGCAGCGGCGGCACAAGCAGGATTAGGGGATTTAACTTTTGATGCAACGACAGGAGCGGTTACAGGGATTGGAGCTGGAGGCTCAGGTGTTGCAGGATATCAACCTTATTTAAACCAAGCCGCAGCTTTAAGAGGACCTGGAGCAGGAACAGGTGTAGATTCGGTTGCGTCTTACATGAGTCCTTATACGACGAATGTAATCGATGCCATGAAAGATCAAATGGCTGACGTAAAAGCACAACAAGATATTCAAAGAAATGCTCAGGCCGTAGGCGCAGGAGCTTTCGGTGGAGCAAGACAAGGGGTTCAACAATCCGTAGCCGATACCGAATACAATCGAATGGTAGGACAGATGGTTGCTCAACAACAAGGCATGGCTTACCAACAAGGAATGGGAGCAAGACAACAAGATCTACAAACGAATTTAGGAATGGCTCAATTGCAACCGCAATTAGCGCAACAAAATATTCAAGGCATCATGGGTCTTGGCCAGCAAGAACAACAATATAGACAAGCGATGGCCGACACTCTAGGTCAACAGCAACAGATGGCACTCTATGAACCGTATCAACGTTATGGATTCATGGGTGAACAGTTAACTGGATTGATGGGTGGTTACCCTGGTGGAACTAGGATGACTACGCAACCAAGCGCTAACCCGATGTCACAAATGATGGGCATGGGAATCGCTGGCGGTCTAGGTTATGCAGGCATGAAGAACATGGGAATGTTCGGAGGATAATGAAAAAACCACACATACTGAATCGATCAATGTTTAATCGAGGCGGAACTTCTGCCTACGGGAGAGGTATAACTTCTAACTTAGTCACTGAAGAACAAAGACAAAGATTTAATTATGGTGGGAGAGTAAGAGCTAACGTAGGGTTTTATTCTGGTAATGAGTTTGATCCCATAGAGAGAACAGCTCCCGGATTTTCTTGGAATTTTCCTCGAGCTTCAGAATTATTTGGATATGAAGATAGAATTAATCGTCCAGACTGGATGGTAAAACGTGAAAAACAACAAGAATTAATGGGTCTTGAAGATCCTGAAGATTATGCAGGTGATTATTCCGATGTTCTAGAACAAGATAAAGTTGTTGAAAAAGTGGATGGGACAAACGAAGTCATGACTGACTCCGACTGGATGGATTTGTTAGGACCTACTGAAAAACAAAAGAGAACGACTAAAGGTGAAGCTCAACTGGGCTTAGCTGCAGGAGCTCTTGATGTTTTTTCTCAACCGACGATCGCTAAAGGAATGAAAGCGGCTAGTCCTCACCTATTAAATTTAGGTAAGACAGCAAGCGCGGATCAAAAAGCTAGAGACAAAGCTATCCTTCAAGGAAAAGTTTTATCTAAAGTTTATACGGACAGAGCAGCGGCTAAAGGTAAAGCTGATGTAGAGCTGGCTAAATATAAAGTTGATGCTATAAAAGCAGCGGAGACCCCACGAGCTCGTTATTTTGCTGGCTTAGATGCTAAACAAGGAATGAAAAAATCTATGACTGAAGCTCTAGGATATCCAATTCAAACAATTAAAAAAGATAAACAAGGTCTTCCAATTATACCTGAAGGCACTACTGAAGAAACAATCATGTGGGATGCAGATCCAGGAGGAGGATTTTTGATGTTAAAAGGTGGGAAGCTAATTGCTGTTACAGAGACACAGATCTTTGGCATAGAGACATAGGAGGATAAATGCCTCGTACTTACGATGCCGCACAACTTTCATCCGCTGAAGAAAATAACGATCCAAGTATCATAGGATCCGTTGCCGCAGGAATAGCAACAGGACTTATTCGAATCCCTGAAGGTGCAGCATCTTTATTCGCTAGCATCTATGACATCACTAACGATACCGACACTGCTCAAGGCGTTGAAGAGTGGTTTGATAAAAACGTTTATAATAAATTAGGTGACATCGATGAGAAAGCAGAAGCCACTACCGCTGGAAAAATAACAGCAGCTCTTGTTAACATTGGTATCCCTGGAGGCTTAGCCTTCAGACAAGGAACGAAGCTAGCAAACTATGCTATTAAGAATGCTAAAGCTGGAAAATATTTTACCCTTAATAATAAAACCCTAGCGGATACAGCTCAGAAAGCAATCGCCTTAAATAAAAAAGGAAAGGTTGCTAAGTTTGGAGCTGGTGCAGTAACCGGTGGCGTAGCGGAAGGAGTTTTTGTTGGAGACGTAGAAGAGTTTGGAAGCATTGGAGATCTATTAGGAGGACCGACGGCACTCGATAGAGAATCCTCAACAGGAGGAAGCGATCAAGCTACAAGAGAAGTATTAAACAGAATTAAATTTGGAACAGAAGGGGCCTTACTAACTGGAGTTATTGGTGGTGTAGGTAACCTAATTAAAAGAGTTGCAACCCGAGGAAAAGAATTAAAAACAAGTAGAAGTTTAACCGATCGTATTTTAAATAAATTTGCCTCAGGCTTTAGACCGAGAGGAGATCTACCCGAGCAATTCTTTTTAACTAAAGGAGAGCAGACAGGAAAACGTGCGGCTGATTTAAATAGAGCGGTACAATTATCAAGAGCCGTCGATCGAGATGTCGATCGTATGTTTCCTGCCATAAAAAGAATGTTTTCTAAAAGTACCAAGGCAGAAAAAGGAAAAATCTTAGGGGACCTGGAAGAAGTTATGTTCTCTGGAAGACCGGGCATCGATAAAGCCGGTCGCGTCACCATGGGAGAGATGGATACCAACATGATTAAAAATATTGGTGAGAAGATGTTGAACAAAGGAGCCAAGCCTGAGCACATTGAAAATATATTTACGAACATCGGATTGATGAGAGGAAAATGGAGTGACATGGCAACCCTCGTTCATTCTAAACTTCCTTTAGAAGCTCAACCGATCTTTAAAAATATTATGGGAGATTCATTCAAGCAATGGATTGGAAGAACCTATTCAGTCTTTGAAAATAAATCTGCTATTCCTTTTTTAAATTTTAAACCGACAGCCCAAGCCTTTGAACGGGTAGCTAATATCTTTATGAGACAGAATCGAAGAGCCATTAGCCGAGCTCAAGATACACCCGGCGCGGTGGTACCCAATCCTTTAACCTATGAACAAGCCGAAACGATGGTGAGTAATATTCTTAGAGATGTTAAACAAGACACCAGTCTATTAAAACTAATTAAAGAAACCAAAGGAACACGAGCTTTAAGAACCCCTTACTTTGAAGTCGATGCTAACTTCGTTAAGCAATCGGTAGCGGATGACCTCGTTAACAAAGGAATTTTTCAAAAAAGATTAGAGCAAGCGGTCACCAAAGGACGTTATGCTTTAACAGGAGCCGAAGGGATTCCTGAACGAACCGTGATTGGAAAAGGAAGTAAAGCTTTTAGAGAATTGTTTGGTGAAGTTAAAGATGTCAGACAAAAAATGTTACATGGAACGGAAAGACTTTCTATGGTGGCACGTAAATCAGAATTCTTACAAAACCTTGTTGAAGATTCAGCCCAACGAATAAAGGATGGAGGCCGAGGGTATTTCTATGGAAGTAAAGCGGCAGCCGAAACTAGTTTAGGGGGTCAGGTCCCTGTTAAAAAATATGAAACCCCTGGAAGTGCCTGGGGAGAAACAGCATCAGAGAATCCTATCGTTGCTGCCTTTCCTGATGGAGCCTGGGCGGACAGAGATTTAGTGGATGCGTTAACGGCTACGCAACAAAGATTAATTAATAATAAAACCGTTAGCTTTCTTTACGATAGTTTATTTTTATTTCCTAAAGCAACCTCACAGTTTGCAAAGACAGTGTTGTCACCGATCACTCACGCACGTAACTTCTTTAGTGCAGCAACCTTTCAAACGGCTAATGGAATCTGGTTTGAAAATCCAAAACAATTAGCAGCAGCTTGGCGAGATGCCATGGGTGCTCTGCAACCTCAGGCCTTAAAAACCAATACCGCTGCTTCACAAAATTTATATCGAAGATTGTTAGAACATCGAGTGGTTAACTCTAATGTAAGACAAGGAGACATCTCTGGATTGTTTAGAGATATTTCTGAAGGAAGAATCACCACAGATAAAACAGCTAAGATGATGTTGCAACCTCAATGGTTTAAAAAGTTTGCCAAGTTCAGTCAGGATATGTACGTGGCTGAAGATGACTTCTGGAAAATTAGTAACTGGATCATGGAACGACACCGTTACAACAATGCTTATAAGAAAGCTTTTAAGAATGGTACTATTAAAAAGATGCCTACTCGAAATGAATTGGATGAAACCATTTCTAAGATTACACGGAACACCGTACCCAATTATGAATACGTTCCTGAATTTATTAAAGCCTTAAGAAGAATGCCAGTGGGTAACTTCGTATCGTTTCCTGCAGAAATTTTAAGAACGGGTGTGGGAATCGTTGAACAAGGAATCAAAGAAATTAATGATCCTGTTTTAAGATCCATTGGAATGAAACGATTAGCAGGACTGGCTGCAACCACAGCTATCCTTCCGCCAGCAATGGTGAGTATGTTTAAAACGATCTACGACTATACCGATGAAGAGTTAGCAGCACTGAAAAGATTCTTACCTGACTGGTCTAAGAACTCAACCATCTTACCGATGAAAGATGAAGAAGGTAATTTAAAATACATCGACTTCAGTCATGGCTTTGCCTACGATACTTTAACACGACCGATTCAAACGGTCTTGAATAAAGTAGCAGCGGGTGAAACAGATGAAGAAACTTTAATGCAAGGCTTCTTAGAAGGAGTCGGCACAGCAACCAAAGAACTTGGAGCTCCGTTCATTGCTGAATCTATTTGGACCGAAGCAATGTTAGATGTGCTAAGAGGCGGAGGAAAAACTAAGGATGGCAAAACTTTATACACGGATGCGACTCCAGGAGGAGAAAAAGTTAAAGCCATCATATCTCATTTAGTAAAAGCTCAAGCTCCATTCTCGGCTCAACAACTAATTCGTTTAGGTTTTGCAGCTACAGGAAAACCAACTGAAACAGTAGGACCTTATGCGGGTACAGGACAGGTCTATGACTTGAGTGATGAAGCTCTAGGGTTTACAGGTTATCGTCCGGTTCCTATTGATCCTGCTCGTAGCTTAGACTTTATGATGAGTGGCTATCAAAGAGGAATTAGAAATGCACGTAGAGAATTTAATGCTAAACTATTAAGAGGAGATCCAGTGAGTCCTCAAGATATTGTAGATAGATATATCATTGCGAACAAAGCAAAATTTGAAAAGATGAAAGACATGTCTCTGAATCTTGAAGCTGGTACAATCTTAGGAGTAACCGAAGAGAAACTAGATAATGTCTTAGGAAGAATATCTAAAAAAGATTCTACCGCTTTAAAAGAAAATGAATTTATTCCATTTACTATTTCTCCAAATGTACAAGCCGTCTTCCAGGACAACGCAGATAAATTAGGCGTAGCGAATCCTTATGAGGAAGCCGAACCTGCATTGGATAGTTTAAAAGATGTAATGGAAGAACTAACTTTGAGCACACCCGAGTGGCCTGACTTAACACAACTCTTTAATTTAAATCCTGTCCCCGCACAAAATCTACAGCAGACACCATCAGGAGCTGCGACTTTAAATCCTACGGTCTATAAACGTCCTAGCCTTACATTAAATCCAGGAAATAGAGCAGCAATGCCTGGTCAAAACAACTTGACAGCTACGCAGATAGCCCTACTATCCCCCTCTGAACAAGCTTATTATATGCAGAGGAACAGGAACCGAATCACATAATCTATGCAACTATCTAAGAACTTTAACTTAGTTGAAATGACTAAGTCGCAAACCGCTGAGCGTAAGGGGATTCCTAATGATCCTAGTCCGGACCACCAGGAGAACCTAAGATTGCTCTGTGAGCGCGTCTTACAGCCTGTTAGGGACCATTTCAACCACGTCGTAAGTATCTCCTCGGGATATCGCAGCCCTCAGCTTTGCCAAGCGATCGGCAGCAGCATGGACTCGCAGCATGCAAAAGGGATGGCGGCGGACTTCGAAATCTACGGCACACCTAACAATGAAATTTTTAACTGGATCAAGAACAACCTCATGTATGATCAAATGATATTAGAATTTTGGAACCAAGACGAACCCAATTCGGGCTGGTTGCACGTCAGTTATAATCCTGATCAAGAAGAAAATATAAAGCAGAATCTCAGAGCGTATAAAGATGAAGATAATATCACTCGATATAAACCTATCATAGGAGACGCTTAATGTTTTATTGGCACAATTTAATCAAGCCAGCATATAATAGTCTCAATCAAGTATTGAATGCCCATCAAGGGGTTGTTTTGTTATTGATGCTGATTGTAATTTATTTAAAATAACTCAATTTCCAAATTTTGCTGCGCCCACGCGTATATCCTACTAAATCCATGATCTAAGTTCTTCACCCATGATCTTAGAAGCAATATTAATCTTGTTTTTAAGGGCTTTGACAATTTTTTGATCTACGGTTTTATCAGCGATAATGTCAACATAGGTAACGGACTTCTTTTGCCCGATTCGGTGAGCACGGTCTTCTGACTGTAATCGTTTTTCTAGGTCATAACCGTTGGAATAATAAATCACAGTATTGGCTGAAGTAAGGGTTATTCCATATCCACCGGTTTGAGGGGTTCCTACGAAAAAACGCACATCGTCTTTTATTTGAAAATTGTCTTTATTCTTTTGTCGTTGATCCTGAGGCGTGAGTCCATAATAATCGACCACCGACCCCGGACCATATTCTTTGCTCAACGCATCTTTAATAATTTTTACGTCTCTTTGCCAATGAGCCCAGATAATGGCTTTTCCTTCTACTTCTTCTAAGACATCCATTAATTCATCCAGTCTATTATGTTTAATATCCTGTATTTCAGCGTCATCTCCTTTAAAATGTCCGCATGTAATTTGTTGTAAACGCATGAGTTGAGTCAATGCAGTCGCAGTACTCATTCGTTCTCCATTCATTTCAGCAATAGCCTGCTCTTTCATTTGTTTATAAATTTTTTGTTGTTCATCAGTGAGTTGAATAATTCGTTTCATATAAATTTTAGGAGGCAGATCTAAACAATCTTCTTTTAAGACTCGGTAAGAAAAAGGTTTAAGCTTTTCCGAAAGTTCTGCAAGATTTTTATAAAAAGCTACTACTTGGACAGAACGTCCACCAAAATTCATTGTTTTCATTTCCGCGTATCTATTTCTAAAAGAATAAAAAGACTGACTCTCTAAATGCCAAGGACTTAAAAATTCACATTGACTATAAAGATCTAAAGGATTTCTAGTTACAGGTGAGCCCGTTAAAATTCTGCGATATTTAGTATATTTAGAAAGTTTAATAATATTCTTTGTTCTTTTAGCTTTAGGATTTTTAATCGTCGTACTTTCATCAACAACCATTAAAGTTTTATGAGAAGATATAAATTTATAGGCAAACTTCACTCCCTTAATAGTGCTGAAAGCTTCTACATTCATTATTAATATATGTAAATCTTGTCCTGTTTCAAAAAGAGTATTTAATTTCTCTTGTTGAGATTGGGTAATATTGGCCTGCCATAATACCGACACATTATCTATATGGGTAGGCATATGGGCAGGAAGTTCCTGTTTGGACCAAGTATTAATAACCCCTTTAGGAGCGATAATTAAAGCTCCATCGATCTTTCCTTTATCATACAGCATGGCCATATTATCTATAAGAACCTTAGTTTTACCGGTTCCCATTTCCATGAAATAGGCGAATGTTTCTTTATGCCAAGACATGTCTAATGCCTTAAGCTGATGCTCATACGGATCGGTCTTAAATTTATAATTCATCTTTCTATTGACTTAATATATAGGATGCATTATATAATGTCAATATGAAAGAAAAAAATTTAGACTACGCAGAAATCACAGGAAAGTTAAAAAAGCCTACAGTTTATGTTATTCAAGAAATTCCAGGAACGAGCGAAGGCCGTCCTAAAATTAATATTATGGGAGCACGAGAATACGGCGACTTTAAATTTTTGCTTCCTGAACTTTCTCAAATTATTTTTTCACCGGGTCCATTAATTTTTAAATTAAGAGAACTTTTAAAAAATTATTCTATCCGGGATTATTTGTTATTAACAGGAGACCCTGCTATAATAGGGGTCGCATGTTCAATTGTATCGGACATAACAAATGGTAAATACAAATTACTCAAATGGGATAAACAAGAAAGAAAATATTATTCCATCGACATTAACTTACATGAGAAAGGAACAATAGATGAGTGATATTAATTTTGAAAAAGATCAAGAAGAAGTTTTAGATCGTACATCGAATATAACTTCTTTAGCAGATCAAATTAAAGCTCTTCGAGATTTAGAAGATCAAGTGAAAGCTGATGAAGAAGCTTTAAAAAATAAACAACGTGAAGTTGAAAGAATTTCAGGTGAAATTATCCCTACACTTTTAAGTGAAATGGGGTTATCATCTCTCAAACTTGCAGATGGTTCTGCAGTTGAGGTAAAACCGTATTATGCAGCTAACATCTCGGTTAAGAATAGAGAGGCAGCGTATAATTGGCTTCGTTCTAATGGCCTAGGTGATATTATTAAAAATGATATTACCGTTTCCTTTGGACGGAATGAAGATAACAAGGCGGCAGATTATGCTAACCTTGCAAAGAGTCGTGGGTTTGAGCCGACACAAAAGTTGAAGGTGGAGCCCATGACTTTAAAAGCTCTCGTCCGTGAGCGAATTGAATCAGGCAAAGAAATGCCAACGGATATTTTTAACGTGTTCGTAGGAAACCGAACCAAACTAACAAGGAAACAATAAACATGAACAAAGAACAAAGTGTAGCAAAACGTGAAACAGGAGGAGCATTAGCAACAAATCTATTTGAAGCTGATGCAAGTCATGGTGCACAGAATATAACGCAAGAAGATCTAGCGTTACCTTTTCTGAAAGTACTAGGGCAGCTATCACCCGAAGTTAATAAAGGGCATGCAAAATATGTTGAAGGTGCACAACCTGGCATGATTTTGAATACAGTGACAAACGCACTGTATGATGGCACAAAAGGCATCCAAGTATTGCCAGTCTTTTACAAAAGACAGTACATCGAATGGCAAGACCGAGGTGAATCTAAAGGCGCACCTGTCCACATCTATAATGCAGGTGATGACATTCCTAAAACAACTAGGGATAAAATGAACAAAGACCGATTAGGTAATGGAAACTATTTGGAGAACACAGCTAATCATTATGTTGTGACTCTAGGAGACAGTCCATCAACCGCTTTGATTTCTATGAAGGCTACTCAATTAAAGATTAGCAAGAAATGGAATTCAATGATGCTAGGCATTAAAATGCAAGGCAAAAACGGTTTGTTTACACCGCCAACATATAGCCACATTTATAAGCTAAGAACAGTCCAACAATCCAATGACAAAGGAACTTGGTTTGGATGGGATGTTTCTCAAGTTGGTCCTATTAAAGATAAGTCAGTTTATGAGATCGCAAAACAATTTGCTGTAAGAGTTAGCAAAGGAGAAGTAGAAGCGAAGCATGGAACTGAAGAATCTAAATCGGACGTACCGTACTAGAGAATAACCGATAAGGTTATATAGGGCGGGAGCGGGAGACTTAACCCGCCCTCTAGAAGGATATATGAAGAAATTTATAGAAATATTTACAGGATTAGAAAGAGCTCATGGCTGTACCTACGTTGAAAAGAAAAATGTAGATGGTACAAAAGTTAAAGGCCAATCATTTGTTAAACGTCAACACGTCACTGAAGAATTATGGAGCAATCATTTAAAAGGGATTGAACCCAGTCTAGGAATCATTCCTATTAATGAAGAAAATAAATGTCGATGGGGATGTATTGATATTGATTCTTACGCAGGCTTTAATCATAAAAAATTAATTAATCAAATTAAAAAATTTCAACTTCCTCTTATTACTATTCGATCTAAAAGTGGGGGTGCCCATGTGTTTTTATTTACAGCAGTTCCTGTAGACGCTGAATTAATTAGAAGTAAATTAGTTTCGATTGGATCTATATTAGGATTTGGAAGTTCAGAAGTTTTTCCAAAACAAATTGAATTAAAGTCCAAAGATGATACAGGAAATTTTCTTAACTTACCATATTTTAATTCAACAAATACAACGAGATATGCCTTTCTAGAGAACGGTGAAGCTGCTAGTCTAGATGGTTTTTTTGGACTCTATGAAAGAAATAAACTCACACCTGACCAATTAGAAAAACTTATAATCAAACGACCTCAATCAGAATTAAGTGATGGGCCTCCATGTATGGAAACATTAGCTTCGGAGGGAATTAGTGAAGGAGGAAGAGACAATGCCTTATTTCATTATACTGTTTATGCTAAAAAGAAATGGCCATCTGAATGGAAAAATAAAATAATTTTATTTAATGAAAAGGTGATGAATCCACCTTTAGATGATGCATCCGTAGAAAGAATTAAAGAACAACATGATAAAAAAGATTGGGGTTATAAATGTAAAGATGAACCCATGTGTAGTTTTTGCGATAAAGAATTATGTCGAACCCGAAAATATGGAATAGGAGGAATGGCTCTTTTTCCAGTCTTAAGTGATCTCCAAAAAATAGAACTCGATGAACCTTATTATTACGTCAACGTAGATGGACAAAGAGTTAAACTGGATAATGTAGAAACATTATTAGAGCAAAGACTTTTTCAAAGAGCTGTTGCTAAACAAATTGACAAAAGACCTCCAAGAATTTCACCAAAAGAATTTGGACAATACACCGATCTCTTATTAGGCGGAATTGAAAAAGTTCCCGCACCCGCAGGCTCCTCCAAGATTGATCAGCTTCAAGAACATCTTGAAGAATTTTGTACAAACAGAAGTTCCACGACGACAACTAAAGAAGATATTAGTCGAGGCAATGTATATACTACAGAGGGACAACATTATTTTATATTTAGTAAATTTTTTTATGGTTTCTTACAGAAAAGAAAATGGGATGAAAAATCTCAAGTGACACAACAAATGTTAAAAGATCACTTTGACTGTATTGATGATCGAATTATGGTAGGTAAAAAGAAAGTAAGTGTAATGTGTGTTAAGTCTTTTGAAAAGATAGAAGATAATTATAAACCCAAACAATTTAAACCGAAGGATCCTTATTAATGAAAACGATTGTATTGGGTCCACCAGGAACAGGCAAGACTACAACATTATTAAATAAAGTTGATGACCATTTAAAACAAACCGATCCTAATAAGATCGGTTATTTTGCTTTTACACAGAAAGCTGCCTACGAAGCGAGAGATCGCGCCATGGAAAAATTTAATTTAAGTGAAGATGATCTTCCTTATTTTAGAACACTACACTCTTTAGCCTTTAGAAGATTAGGAATTAAAAAAGAAAGTGTGATGCAACGTCATCACTATCAAGATTTTGGAAAGAAGATAGATTTCCCTGTGGACTATATGGAATACGATGAGGAAGAAGGAGGAATCTTTACAACTAAAAGTGATTACTTAAGAATTATTCAGTTAGCTAAATTAAGAAACATAAGTTTTGAAAAACAATATGATCTGAAAGAACATACGCAAGATGTTGAATTTAATAAATTAAGAATCATTGCCAATGAACTAGAACGTTATAAGAAAGAACATAGTCTTATAGATTTTAATGACATGATTTTGAACTTTATTAAATCAGATGCCTCTCCTAAATTTGATGTAGTCTTTATTGATGAAGCTCAAGATTTATCTTTGATGCAATGGGACATGGCCAAAAATATTTGGAACAAGTCTGGAGATTCTTATATTGCCGGTGATGACGACCAGGCTATCTTTCGATGGGCTGGTGCAGATGTGGATAGTTTCATTACACAAAAAGGAAAATTTTTAAATCTAACTCAATCGTATCGTATACCTCGTAAGGTTCATGATGTTGCCATGAAAATTATTGGAAGAGTTTCTAATCGTTTACACAAAGAATGGAATCCAAAACTTCATGAAGGAGGATTGTATCGTCATGCAGATTTTGAAAATGTAGATATGAAGAATGGGGACTGGTTAGTCTTAGCTAGAACAAAATTTATGTTAGCTGACTTAGAGGATACACTCTATCGAAAAGGACTTTACTACAAGAATAAATTTAAACGATCTTATGAAGAAGATTTATACGAAGCCATTACGGATTGGGAAAACTGGCGTAAAGGAACTACATTAGATTTAAATCAAATTAAAAGAATCATTACTTACATGAGTCCAAGCAAAGTAGACAAGACTCAACAATATTTTATGGATAAAGATCAACGGTATACATTAGAAACCTGCAAAGATCGTCATGGCTTGATGACCGATGCAGTTTGGTATGAAGCATTAGATCAAGCACCGGCAAGAAAAGTAGAATACATTAGAAAGATGAGAGCGAATGGAGAACAATTAAATAAAAAACCCCGTATTTTATTATCTACGATACATGGTGTCAAGGGAGGAGAAGCACAGAACGTAATTCTTCTTACTGATTTAAGTTTGAATACACAGAAAGGATACGAAAGGAATCCTGATGATGAAAATCGTTTGTTCTATGTAGGTGCGACACGAGCAAAAGAAAATTTACATATTATAGAACCAAAAGATTTTTATAAAAGCTATCAGATATGAGCTCATACGATAAACAGATTGGAGGAACACACTATCGCAAAATGAAAATTCAGCCAAGCAAGTTTGTGATTGAGAATAAATTGCTTTTTCCTGAAGGAAATGTTATTAAATATATTTGTAGACATCCATATAAAGGAGGAAAGGAAGATTTATTAAAAGCTATACATTTTATTGAAATGATTATTGAGAGAGATTATACCCTACCTGATTATATGGTGCCGATGACTGAAGACGAAGAGTATCGGAACGCCGGTATCACCAAAGAAGAGGCCGAGAAGAAGTAATGCAAGTTCCTCTTTTCAAACCTCAAACTGAATGGCTACCTCCTGAAGAATTTCCTGATTTATCTAATTATAAAGAAATCGCTATCGATTTAGAAACTAAAGACCCTGAACTAATGAAAATGGGATCAGGATCCGTTACCGGTCGAGGTGATGTCACTGGGATTGCGGTTGCTGTTGATGACTGGTCAGGCTATTACCCGATCGCTCATGAAGGCGGTGGGAATATGGACCGTAAGATAGTTTTGAAATGGGTCCAAGATGTTTTAAATACTCCCGCTATTAAAATTTTTCATAACGCTATGTACGATGTCTGTTGGTTACGACGTTTAGGTCTAACCATACGAGGACGTGTAGTCGATACGATGATTGCTGCAGCTCTCGTCGATGAAAATCAACTTCGATATGATTTAAATAATTGTTCCAAACGTTATACTGGTCAAGGTAAAGATGAAGCTGCTCTCTATGCTGCCGCTAAAGAATGGGGCATCGATCCTAAAGCAGAGATGTATAAACTTCCTGCACTTTATGTAGGAGCTTATGCTGAGAAAGATGCTGAATTAACTTTAGCTTTATGGAAAGAATTAAAAAAAGAAATTTTACATCAAGATATTAGTTCTATCTTTCAACTAGAACTAGATTTGTTCCCTTGTCTTGTTAACATGCGGTTTCTCGGTGTACGCGTAAATCAAGAACAAGCAGCGATCGAAAAGAAAACATTAATGGAACAGGAACAAAATTTACTGAATGAAGTAAAGAACGAAACAGGAATAGAAGTACAGATCTGGGCAGCACGATCGATTGCTAAAGTCTTTGATAAATTAAAATTACCTTATGATCGAACGATTAAAACTCAAGCGCCAAGTTTTACTAAAAACTTTTTAATGAATCACCCCCACCCACTAGTGAAACAAATAGCCCGAGCCAGAGAAATTAACAAAGCTCATACCACATTTATTGATACCATATTGAAACATACCTACAAGGGTAGAATCTATGCTGAGATTAATCAGTTGCGTGGAGATAATGGAGGAACCGTGACTGGACGATTCAGTTATGCGAATCCAAACTTACAGCAAATTCCTGCACGAAACAAAGACCTTGGACCACGGATTCGACGTTTGTTTATTCCGGAAGAAGGACACACCTGGGGATGCTTCGATTATAATCAACAAGAGCCAAGACTGGTGGTACATTACGCAGCACTACAAAATTTATATGGAGTCGATGAAGTCTTAGAGGCTTATAAAACAGGAGACGCAGACTTTCATAGTATCGTAGCCGACATGGCGGAGATACCACGATTCCAAGCGAAGACGATTAACTTAGGATTGTTTTATGGAATGGGTAAAAATAAATTACAAGCAGAGCTCGGTGTTAATAAAGAAAGAGCTCAAGAATTATTTCAACAGTACCATGGTCGAGTACCTTTTGTTAAACAACTCATGGACGCGGTCATGAAACGTGCACAAGACTCAGGTAAAATTAGAACTTTACTCGGAAGACTGTGTCGGTTTCATTTGTGGGAACCTAATTACTTCGGGATTCATAAAGCGTTACCTCACGAACAAGCGCTCTTGGAACACGGACCTGGCATTAGAAGAGCTTACACATACAAAGCATTAAATAAACTTATACAAGGATCGGCTGCAGACATGACTAAAAAAGCCATGATAGAACTTTATAAAGCGGGTATTATACCTCATATTCAGGTCCATGATGAGTTGGATATTTCGGTAAAAGATGATAAACAAGCCAAACAAATAGTAGAAATTATGGAATCAGCGGTTGGACTTGAAGTTCCTAATAAGGTAGACTACGAGTCCGGTGAAAACTGGGGTGACATAAAATAGGAGGAAACTATGGAAACAGTAAAACAAATCTGGAAAGATCACAGAAAAGCGTGTATCGGAGCCGGTATTGTAATAGTTGTTTTAATAATCGCAGCCCTATAGGAATTTATGTTGAATGGCTTACTTGAATGCAAACATACCCGTAATCTATGCTCAGATTCGGAGAGAGTATCTCTATGATCTTAAAGAACATCATGGAGAAGTGGAAGATTGCGTACTTTTTGGGATTGCATCGATTACAGGGCGTCCTGTACTCTTTCACGCAATTATGGAAAACGGAGCTGTATTCTACCGTTTGCCAATCTCTGCATTCATACAAAGAGGATTTAAAGCAAGTGAGGTTCCTCGGCTGCGACTTGATGAGCTGGAGCTGTGGAATTGTTTTAGTTACTATCCTAGCATTACTTCTTTTGATATCTTAGACGGCCAATCTGGTAAATATATAGGAAAAGATAAGAAGTGGCGAACAGGCGCTTATCTTTTTACAGTTGACTGGGCTCACCCAGAGAGTAATATAGTCGATACGGATCATTCAGAAATTCCCGCCGAGCATAAATGCGCTCACATAATGGCCTTGGATGATGGTAATTATGCGGCTCAGCCAAACAATAGATTAATCTGGAGCATTCCATCTTTCACAGTGAAGGATGAGATTCCTTTTGATTGGAAGGTACAAACTTCCGAATGGAATGTTGAAGATAGTAGTAAATGGAAAACAGAAGATACGGATAAGTACTTCTACGGAATTGAGGAAAAGGAAAAAAGTACTTCCGAACTTTTACAAGAAGGTTTTGAAGAGGAAAAGAAAAATGAGTAAATGTAAAGATTGTTTTTGTGATTGTCACTGTAATGTTAGCGCACATTCAGACGCTAATGGTGTATGTGCTTGCACCAAATGTAATTGTAATCCCCAAGGGGCTACAGTAAACAACGATGAGTGTCTCTCATGTCAATAAAAGAAAAACAAACTTGCAATATGCATACCAAAGAAAAAGAAAAATCAGGTACATGTTGTCACGTAAGAGAAGACCAAGAAATCGCAGAAGCACTAACATATGAACAAAGTTTTCTGATAAAGAATGTATCACCAAAGGAGATAAATGAATAAATTATATTTAGTCCTTGCACTGTTATTTGCATTAAGCGCCTGTTCGGTAGGCAAAAAATGTACCTATACACAAGATGGAACAAAACTCTCATCTTATGTATGGTTTTATAATGGTGACAAGCCAATTGATTTAGATAAAAACAATTGTAACTAGGATGAACGAAAAGTTAATCACGGCACTACTCGCTATTTTATTAGCGCTCGGAGGATGGACACTTCAACGTACATTCTCTCTTTCGCAAGATATGGTTTTAATTAAAACCAAAGTGGAGATAATAGAAGATGAGATTCAGAACTTTAAAAATTCTAAAGGCAAGAAGAAGCGCAAGAAAAATAAGAAACAGGGAGACTAGATGGATGAAATATTTAGTATCCTCTATGATTATTGGTTTATTAGTACTTTTTACGATGGGATGTGATGGTGTAAAACACGTTCTTCAAATTGAAGAACCGACTGATCATACCCAAGGTGATGATGGCGGAAAATTAAAATATAAAATTATCTGGGGAGATATAAACCAGAAGGAGTAATATGTTAATAGGATCTTATAGATTATTGATGGTAGCTGCAGTTAGTTATGTCTTCATTGGGCATATAATGAACTGCATCTAATGACAAAGTATGTTACTTTGTTCTTAGGAATAAGCATAGGACTTCTAATAGGCTTCTCTGTGTATCATTATTTCTTTATGGAAAAATTTAGTTGTTGTGGAATCTATGGGTAAACCTTTAAATATATCAGAAGAAGCAAGAGTTCAGATGCCGATGAAAACGGTTTTCTCTTTGATCGCGATGGTCGCGATCGGGACCTGGGCTTATTTTGGAATTATTGAGAATCAGAATCGTATGTCAACTCAAATAGAAATTATGAATAAAGATTTGGAAATGAACACAGAATTTAGGATCAAGTGGCCCAGGGGGATGCTGGGCAGTTTACCCGCAGATTCTGAGCAGTACATGATGTTGGAGGATTTGTACAAGACCACCGATCGAATTAATAAACAAATTGAGAGTATGATGCACAATAAAGTAAACATAGATTTTTTAAGTAAACAAATGGAAAAAGTGTTAATAGATATTGAGGAACTCAAAGATTCGAATCGAGAGATCCATTACAAGAACGGAGTACGATAATGCCAAATGAAATAATTATATGCGTCGCCCTTTGCATGTTTTTAGAGGGCCAATTGGTGGAGCACACCTACAAAAGCTCAATGTCAGAATGCCTAAAAGCGAAGAGGGTTGCCGAGAGAAATATTCAGCCCGAGCGCGTCCAATTTAAATGTGGAGCTAATGTTAAAGCTGAAGTAGAATACATCAAAGAAGAAGGACAAACCGCCGGGCGCACACGAATCCTGCGTGTAATTGAACACGGATATACAAGTGACTCGTACGACGCGGAATCAAAGTACTAGAAATCCCATAGCTAGAATTTTAAAACACTTTACTCCTAAACGATTTAAAGATAAGACTAAATATAATAGGAAACGAGATGACAACATTTGGCGACGGAGTATTCGGAAAGGGTCTGGAACTAAAGACTGAAGTTACGAACGGGAAATGTCCCCTTTGTAGCGAAACAACCGTTTTTGTATCTATTCTTCAAAACATATACCGTTGCATGAATTGCGGCGGAGACACCTACCAAAAAATAAATGGTGTAATTAAATTTATGCCTATTTTAACAGCAGGCAGTAAGGTTCCTACGATGAAAGTGGTAATAGATCCACCAGAGAAAGATGGCTCGTAGACCTCTTTTCGGGGTTTCCAATTACAAAAAGCGTACTCAAAAGAAAAGACCCGGACGCCACGCAAAACACTATTCTAAGCGCATTCCCCACCGCAAAAAATCTCGCGGCCAGGGTTGACATTTCTCCCACAATAACCTATATAGAAGGGTCGAGGACAATCGTTATCAAATTATTGGTAATGACCGGCCTGTAGAGCGAGTAGGTAAGCACGCGCAGGGCCCTTACTTGGCCACGTTAAGCTGTATCGAAACCTACGTTGGCTTAACGTGATATGAAACACTATGAAAGAATATGTTATCATACTTCTATTAAGCCTCACTGGAGTAGAAGAAATAAAATTAAATAGTACGGGTTTAAATTGTGGGGATTTGGCTACCGCCTGGCGGGAAGTCAATACCCAATATTATGATGGACCTAATCAAGGGAACTTTACCCCTGATGGTAAACTCATGATTGGACATATTTGTGAATGACCTATTCTCAACAAGAAATTGGAGAATAGGTATTAAAGAGAGGGAAATTTTCCATAACACATTTTCGACACATTTGTCAACTGGTATTCACTACCTTGCATACATATTTTAAACCTACATTATATCTATTAACATGCGCATAACCCATTTTCTGTAAAATACTAACCGATTCTTTATGAGCAGCAATAGAACATTCATACCAGGAGTCATAAAGCTTTGGAGATTCCAGAGGGGCCAAACACCCATTATTGTGAATAAATGAGCACACCCATATTATTAAAACAAATTTCATCTTGACATCGGTGGATTAAAATCCTATATTCTAACTAACTTAAAAGGAAAGAACACATGACTGATATTACAAAATACAGAAACGTATCACTTACACATAAAACATATAACATCTTGGTGAAGTTATCCAAGAAATTATTACCTCATGAAGAGTTATCTATAAGTAAAACCGTAGGTGCATTAGCGAAAGAGAAAGAAGCATTATTAAATGGGAAAGTTCCAACAGAAGTACGCGACTGAGCAAGAAGACACGACCACTCCTGAACATTGTTTATGGGTGAGTGTCCTGAGCAAAGCTGCTCACGATGCTCTATATAGTTCAGATTGGTTTGAATCTAGACAGGCAATCAGCTGGTTTAAATCTCAACGAGCAGACTTTAGAGAAGTTTGTGAGTTAGCCGGTAAAAATCCTAACTACGTTTACACCCATATTATTAAAAAAATTAAAAAGCGTGAAGCTCACATGGAATTCATTAAAACCGGGCAACGTTATTATGTAAAAGATAATAATAATCTTTGTCGAGACGGAATCATTTTTCATTCTCATTACAGAAGTAATTATAAACCGCATAGTCCCAAAGGACCTTATAAAAAAAGAGGAAGACCGAAGAAAAAACATTTAACTGGAAATGCCTACTATGCAGCGAAAGCGGGAAGAGAAATGAAAGCTAAAAATATTTATTACCAAGGAATGGGTAAAAAAGGTGGTAGACCGAGGATTTATAATGTCGTATAAAGCTATTTGTGATAATTGTAGCGGGAATGGATATCTTAATATTACGGACTCTAAAGGAGTAACCGAATCTAAGCAGTGTTGGATGTGTGAGTCTGAAGGACAAATTATTTATGAAGAAGATTTTATTAATAAGCTTATTAACAATCATTACCACCGGCTGCAGTGAGTTTGCTTTACTGGCCTCAGGTAGTTCCATTGCTATATCTCAAAATGCATACGTTAAAGCCTATAATGGTGTTGATGTGTTGACGATTATGTCAACCGAGAAGGATATAAAGAAACATATTTATGATAAAACGAAAGAATTGATTAATGATAAAAGGCGACAGCAGTGAGTACGAACTTTTAATCGAAGCCGTTCAGAGTAGTAAATCTTTAAGTCAAGATCCTGTGCTGATGTGTGAGATTGGTGTGCGTGAAGGCCTCGGCTCCAAGCTGATGATCGATGCCGCTCTCAAACAATATCCTAAAGCCCACCTCGTGGGTATTGATCCTTATGGAAATCTAGATTATGCCCACTACGATGATAAGAAGTCTTATCGTTCGGACTATACGAACAAGATGAAGACTCAGTTGAAGAAAGACATGGCGGATTATGAGTCCTTCCACCTTTTGGAGATGACCGATGGCGAGTTTATGTATCGCTTCCGGGATGGCTATCCCATCTATGATGAGTCTGAAAAAATTTTAAAAAATTATACTTGCGTTCACTTTGATGGACCCCATCAAACCGTGGATGTTTTAAGAGAAGCGCTTTTCTTTTGTGGAAGATCCCACGTTCATACCACGTTTTGTTTTGACGACTATAAGAAGTACGATATGGAAAATATTATCAATGTCTGTAATCGTTATGGCTTTCAAGAACTGAAGCGCGGCGAACAAAAGATTATATTAAGGAGGAACCCATGACTTTTAAAAGTATAGACGAGTTGTCTAATCGAGGGGATACGTATTGCGAATACCCGACCTACATTAAACACTGGGAAGAAGCGACCCCGACCGGTTGGAAGATTAAGATCCTGACCGAGAATGGACTACACGTCTTTAATTGTAAGTGGAAAGATTATAAGCGTCCACGAGATGTTCGATGTCCACACAACTAGAATTGTTTTATCCGCGTCTCTTAAGAGAGACCTACGTCATCCACCCCACCGGTGGCTCTCATCCTTTTAAAGAAGTGAGCGAGGCGGCGTCTATCTATCATCAAGATATCTGGCCCAAGATCGAACGTATTCATTGGCCGGATCAAAAGGACCGAGCGAATGAATGGCGAAAGACTCAACGACCCCAACAGATGAATCTTAATATTTCTTTTCAACACGTGTATCCCTACATTAGTCTCATGGGGAACGATACTTATTTAAAACATCAACAGGGAAAGATTCCTCGGTGGACTAATAAATCGGTTTATGTTCAAATGCATGCCGCCGTGGCCCGTGCTCTGCTGCCCAATCTCCTGAATAAACCTCACGTGTGTCATGTGAATGATGATCCTGCGGATTACCGAGTCGAGAATTTAAAATGGGGAACGAATAAAGAAAATCATACCAATCGTCGTAAAGACCGGAAGTTAAGTATGAATACGGTTCACACGATTTTTAAACTCAATGGCTGGGCCGGAGGATGAAGAAAAATTCTAAATATACCTACGTTCAGGCTACAGCAACCACCGACCATGGAACACGGATCTATGATGTTATGGGAAGTCGATTACCGAGTGTGACAACAATTCTTGCACAGACGAAAGATGATGAGTATATAAAGCGCTGGAAGGCAAAAGTAGGTTATGAAGAAGCAGAACGAATCAAGAATTATAGTAGCAAGCGCGGGACTAGTATGCACAAGTTCCTGGAGAAATACATTCAAGGGAGCGGGTATGAAGACCTTACAACGATCGGTAAGGAAGCTAAACCGATGGCTCACAAAATTATTGAAATAGGATTAACACCCGTTGAATATTATTATGGTAGTGAAATTACACTTTACTATCCTGGCCTGTACGCAGGTGCTACAGATTTAATTTGTGAACATAATGGAATGGAAACTGTTGTCGATTTTAAGCAGTCAAATCGCCCGAAGAGAGAAGAATGGATTGATGACTATAAGCTACAGATAGCAGCCTATGCCATGGCTCATGACTACATCCATAAATCTAATATTAAACAGGGAATAATAATGGTATGTACTCCTGACCTATATTACCAAGAATTTAAGGTTTCCGGGCCTGATTTAAGGTATTGGAAACATGGATTTTTAAAGAGACTGGATATGTACTATGAGCAAAAAAGAGATTATAAAGAAGAAAGACAAATTGATACGACGGAATTATTAAAAGAATTTGAAAAGGAGGCAAGAAAAAAATGAGAGAACGAATCTACAAAGCAATGGTCAATAGATACCGTAGCCATATGGAAGATGCTCTATTAAAAATAGATCTACTTCTAGTGAATGCAGGTAGTAATGCGGTTATGGTTGATCACAGTGATATCACTGGAGAAATAGACAAGCTACTATCTCAAGTAGCTACAGCTCAAGAAAAAGTGGATATTCTAAAAAAGTATTACAGCACTAATTAAGGCTTAAATCTGTCTTAATTATGTCCAAAAGAAGGCATCCATCTCCCTATATAGAGATGTGGGAAATAAATTTATTTTTAAAATAAAAAAAATTAAAAACACTCAAAATATGTCCAAATTGACTATTAGTGTTGGTATATATAGCTAAAGTATGGACACTTTTTGGACAGAATTTATTCAGAAAGTGTCCAATAAAGCATATTGTAGGGGGTCGCGCGGAAATTTTCTGTTTTTAAAAAGTAGAATTATCTGTCAGATCTCTATATAGGAGAGTAATGAAACGTAAGAAGTCTAAATATAAGCATATTAGCATTAATAAAAAGAAGTATTATTTCTACAAGATAAAGTGGCTTGACATCACTGCGGATGGCGGCCATGCTACACCTGATGAGTTCGATAAGTTCGAATGCTCAAAGATGGTTACGTTTGGATATGTTTATAAACGTACGAAGAAATTCCTTTGGACTTTTGCGAGCTATGACGAGAAGGATGAGGCTTATTCAGATAGGAATGTCTTCCCTTCAGGGGTCATAACTGAAATGAAAAAGATAAATGTTTAATCCAGATAAAGTTATTGTTGCTTCTCTAGTGATGGTGTCGTTGATTCTGCTTTATTCTTTTTGTATGAATCTGTATTAGATGTGGCCTCAGTCTGAGTGGATGCAACTTTTTTTAGTGGCTCTAGTTTTGTCCTTGTTGTATTGGGTAATGATTTCAGCTCCGCTTTTATCTCTTCGATAGGTTTTGCGTCTAGGATAGGAGAGTACTCTTCTATAATATCTTTCATTCTCTTTTCTAATTCTTGTTCAGTCATATCCTCTAGTTTACCTGTCTTAATAATCTTCTGTTCAATATAAAGACCTGCGGCCTTACCTCTAGCTACTTCAGCATTGACAGCAGAGGAGAAGCTTCCCTTCTTTAGGGCTGCCTCTCTAAGTCTTGCTAATTCTTTTATATGCCTTTCAAAATCGATGGCATATTTGTTTTGTATTTCTTCTCGTAATTCTCCAATGTATTGGACTACTAATGGGTAGGTTCTTGGATTACGTAATTCGCTGGCTCGGACTCTAGCAGACTCTTCAGCATACCCTGCTTCTTTAGCACATTCGTAGGGGGTGCTTCTGCCTTCATTGTATACATACAATTCAGCGAAGCGTTTTTGCATATCAGTTAATCTTTTTGGTACTCCCATACTTGACCTTTACAGTAAGTTAGAGTACAAGTCAATTATGAATAAAGATGATAAAGAAGCATTCGCACAGAAGATAGCTCAACAAGAAGATTCAGGTTTAACACCTGATCAAAAGAAATTGGTTGATCATATTGAACAAGCGATTGAGACTAATAAGAAAGGTACGTGTGTGACCGCTGCTATGAAACACGATAGAGAGAGTAAAGAGATAGACTATCATAGGTACTGGAAAGATATGTATGAGAAAGAACATAAGTTAAGACTCGAAGCAGAAGGTGAAACTCATTTAGTTAAGGCTGTGGGAATGAACAGCCCTGAAATGAAAGCTGCCAATGCACAGATAAAAGAACTTCAAGATAGTCTGGATAGATTTAAGAAAGAGAACAACGATTGTTATAATAGAATTGCTGAAGCTCTCCAGGTAAATGAATCACATCAAAAATTAAATGGAAAGTTACAAGTTCGCTTGACAGAGGTCGAAGAAGATAATAAGAAGCTCGCAAGTCAAGTCAACGACAAGGTAAATCAACTTAGAACTAAAGGGTTACTGTAATGACTGTGAGTAGTCAGGAGTTAGAAAAAATAGTTAGAATGTTTAATGACAAAAGCGAAGTTGCTAAAACTGCTAGAGTATCTGTTGAGATGCCCGACAAGACTATGTGGGATGTTAACCAAATCTTACTAGCTCAAAATAAAATCATTGGCGATCGAGAATCACACCGAATTATAATTAGAGTTTCTAAAGAAGTATGTCCCCCAGGAAAGGTTATAGACATACTATAATTACTCTAAATATGAAATGGCACCTGAGAGAAAATTATACCAAGATCTCAAACGAAATACTCCCGGAATATTGTGGAACAGGGTTGAAAATCTTGCTGGTATCGGTCTACCTGATTGTTTGGGGTACAATACTTCTGGTCACTTTTTCACTGTAGAATTAAAAGTCACAAAGAGTAATTCTATACGTTTTTCTCCACATCAAATTGCCTTCCATAAGACACATCCACATAATACCTTTATCTTAGCCCGGACTCTTGGTCAGGGCTCTTTGAAACTTGTTCCAGGATCCATGCTTGATGATCTATTGAGGGATGGCTTTGCTTGCTCGTCCGTTGCTTGCGTATCTTGGCCCACTGTGCTTGAGCGTCTGCTCGCTTGTTGATTGCTTGCTGCTTG
>VTLG01000119.1_pt1 | contig 25222 bp, 31 predicted proteins | sample 4694571 | NCBI WGS metagenome assembly VTLG01 (sample SAMN12604809, study PRJNA352737) | marine metagenome | biome: ENVO:00000447; feature: ENVO:00000209|ENVO:00000569|ENVO:01000036; material: ENVO:00002151; isolation source: viral sequences binned using virsorter ...
ACTTTGTATCGAAATGGGGAGGCTACCGATAGAAAGGTCGGCCATAAATTTTCGACACTTACAAAAATTGCAGCGATTAGAAGTGTTGATGCTGGAGATAGATTTGAACGTAAAGAGGTTACGGACTTTAAAAATGTGAAATCACGCACATTTGAGTTTCCTTTTAGTTCTGAATATCCAGTAAAAAGATATTTTGGTAACGAAGTATTAAGCCATGAGGATGGTGCTGCTGATCTTAGCAGGCTGAATGATGGCGGTGCAGTTCTCTTTAATCACAATATGGATAAGCCTATAGGTGTGGTTGAGAGTGCATACATTGGAGAAGACAAAAGAGGCTATGCCAAGATCCGTTTCTCTAGAAGTAAGTTTGCATCTGAGATCTTAGATGATGTTAAAGATGGAATCTTGAGAGGCATAAGCTTTGGATATTCTATAAATGATATGGATGAGACTTCTGATGGTATGCTTGCAAGATCATGGTCAGTACACGAATTGTCAGTTGTGACAGTTCCGGCTGATCCAACAATCGGCTTTGGCAGAAGCTTGATCTCACCCTCACAAGGCAATAGTATTACTATGGAAGATAAATCACCTCAACAGGAGATTATTTCTGCGGAAGAATCCGCATCACCCTCGGTTCGCACTATGGAAGAATCAACTAAAGAAACTGCGGTTGAAGCGGAGAAATCCGTTGAGATCGACATCAAAGCCGAAGTTCAACGTGCTTTAGATGAAAATAATGCTCGTACAGCAGCAATCACTTCATTATGTCGTGAGTTTGGAAAGTATGGAGCAGAAGAGCTTACTGACTCACTTATTAAATCTAATAAGTCACCAGCAGAAGCTAAAGCAGCTATCCTCGATCTTGTTAAAAACAAGGCAGAGGCAGTTAATACACCAATACGTTCTACTGACATGAGTACTAATGAAGTTGGCTTAGACCAAAAAGAAATTAAGCAATTCTCTTTCTTAAGAGCATTAAACGCACTAGCAAATCCAACAGATCGCCAAGCTCAAGAAGCAGCAGCTTTTGAGAGAGAGGTATCTGACGCAGCTTCTAAGAAGTATGAGAAGCCTGCAAATGGAATTTTAGTTCCTAACGAGGTCTTACAAAGAGACTTGAACGTAGGTACTGCAACTGCTGGTGGTAACTTAGTTCCAACAGAATTATTAGCAGGCTCATTCATTGACATTCTTCGTAAAAGAATGGCTGTGATGGCAACAAATCCAACAATGCTTACAGGATTGTCTGGTAACGTGTCTATTCCAAGAATGACATCTACATCAACTGCTTACTTTGTAGGTGAGTCAGGCGCACCAACAGAAAGTCAGCAAGCTTTCGACCAAGTGAACATGACACCAAAAACAATCGGTGCTTTTGTTGACTACTCAAGAAGATTGCTACTTCAGTCATCTATAGACGTTGAGACAATGATTAGAGATGACATTGCAAAGGTTATTGCTACTAAGTTAGATAACGCAGCTATCTATGGATCTGGTAGTTCAAACGAGCCATTAGGTATCAAAGATACAACTGGTGTAGGTACATCAACAATTACTACATTCGGTACATTCGCTGAATATATTGCGCTTGAGACAGACGTTGCAGCAGCAAACGCTGATGTAGCTAATATGTACTACCTAATCAACGCTTCTGCTAGAGGTGCTTTGAAGTCAACAGAAAAGGCTACAAACACAGGACAGTTCGTGTTTGAGAACAACGAAATTAACGGCTATCCAGCTATTGTTTCTAATCAACTTGCAAACAACGATGTACTCTTTGGAGACTTCTCGCAGTTTGTAATCGGTATGTGGTCTGGTTTAGATCTAACAGTAGATCCATATGCAAATGCAACAAGCGGTAGCGTAAGAATAATAGCGTTACAGGATGTTGATTTTGCGGTCAAACAGCCAACTGCATTTAGTTTCGGCACATAGTATGAAGGTTAAATTGCTAAGAGCAACAATGATAGCTGGCACTCCTACGAGTGTCGGCACTATCGTTGATGTTGAAGAGCAAACTGGTCAGTATTTGATAGCAGTAGAGAAAGCTGAATTAGCTGTTGAGGTTTGTGAAGCTCCTATTGCCAGTACAGAGCCAGTTATCGAGTCAGAGCCTACCGATAGTGAAGAAGTTGATTTTTCTCAAATGACAAAATCACAAATCGAAACTTATGGTCGCAAACTTGGAATAGAACTCGATAGAAGACAAAACAAAACTACTTTAATTGCAAAATTGGAAGAGTTTATTTCTACACAGGAGGAATCTTAAAATGTCTGTTATTCAACAGAACTTAGAAAAACTAACTGTTGTTGCTGGTGTTGCTACTGCTGCTGTAACAAGCACAGCTACATCAAGTGCAATAGATCTTCTCGAATATGATGGAGATGTGATGCTAATTTTGGATAGTGCTGCTGGTGGCGGTTCTAGCCCAACATTAGATATAAAAGTAACCGAGTCAGATGCTTCAGGTGGTACATACACAGATTTATCTGGTGCTACTTTTACACAAGTAACTGGATCTGCTTCAATGCAAACACTTGCAATCAATAAAGATGAAAGTAAGCGTTACATTAAGATTGTTCAGACAATCGGTGGATCATCCCCAACATTTACTTTTAGTATCAACTTAGTTGGTCTTAAGAAGTACGGCTAAATAAGTAGCCCTCAACCGAGGGCTTTTTTTTTCTCATGGCTTTTATAGAGGATATAGATACTTTCTTTGGAGATTTTTCAGAGAGTGTATTTTATGACAATGCTACTTATAAAGGAATTTTAGAGCAGCCTGATGAGATTGTTGCTGATGATCGTGTATTGACTACTGATTATCAGTTAACAGTCAAAACAACTGATCTCGGTTCGTTAGCATATGACACTCAAATAGAAGTCAGTAATGTCAAATATAAGGTAAGGAGTGCTAGAAAAATAGATGATGGTACTTTATCTGTAATTTCATTAATGAAGGTTTGAGATGGCTAGTAAAAGAGAACAGATATTAGCAAAAATCAAAACAAATCTTACAGGAACTACAGGTGTAGGAACTCGCATCTATAGAAGTAGAGTCGAGCCAATGACAAGAGATGAATCACCTTCTCTAGTTGTTGAGTTTGTCACAGACGAGCCTACTGTTAATAGCGCAACTTATCTAAAATTAGATTGGACATTACGAGTAAGAATAGTTGTTGTCGTTAGATCACAAACACCTGACACTACAGCAGATGCAACAGTCGAAAGTTTACATACTAAGGTTGTTACAGATCCAACTTTAGGAGGACTAGCGATTGATGTAAGGCCAGCCACAGTAACCTTTGATGTTGTTGAGGCAGATCAGCCAGCAGGGATAATCTCCTGTGAATATGAAGTAGATTACAGGAGTAGTTATAACGATTTATCAACATGATCTACAATCAAGTTGTTACCCTAACAACCCTTAAGGATTATTATGGAGTATGAAATTCCAAATGAGGGCGGTACTTACATACTGAACCCGAAAACTGGCAAACGTAAGCTAGTTCAACAAACTAAACAAGCTGAACCCCCTACTGAGGTAACTACAGATGGCACAACTGACAAGGAAGAGAGTAATTCTAATTGAAGCTGAGAGCAGCTATGGAACAGATCCAACTCCAGCAGCAACAGACGTTGTTCTTGTAAGAGATCTGTCAATCACACCACAATCTAGTGATGTAGTAAACAGAGATGTTGTCAGACCTTATTTAGGTGCATCACAACAGCTACTAGCAAACACCAGAGTTGAATGTACGTTCAGCGTAGAACTTGCTGGATCTGGCGCAGCCGGAACTGCTCCTCGGTACGGAAGTGCGCTAAAAGCGTGTGGTTTCAGCGAAACTGTTAGCTCTGGAACTAGCGTTACTTACGAACCAATTTCAGCTAGTTTTTCATCTGTAACTATTCACTACAACGTAGATGGTGTAAGACATATTGTTACAGGATGTCGAGGAACTTTTGTTATTAATGCTGCTGTAGGTGAGATTCCATCTATTGATTTCACGTTTACTGGAATCTACAATGCTCCAACAGATACAGCATTGCCTTCTGTAACTTATGGAAACCAAGCAACACCTTTAATATTTAAAAATGGAAATACAAGTAGCTTCCAGTTATTATCATTCGCTGGTGCATTAATGAACTTCTCAATGGATGTTGGCAATTCGATTGTCTATAGAGAACTTGTTGGTGGTACAAAAGAAGTCTTGTTAACAGATCGAGCAGCTAATGGCTCTGTAACTATAGAAGCACCAACTTTGGCGCAAAAGGATTACTTTGTTGCTGCTTTAAGCGATACTACTCTTGGTAACTTGACTGTTACTCATGGTACTACTGCTGGAAATATTGTCAGAGTTACAAGCACAAAGGTTGATATTGGAGATGTTGCTTATGGAGAGGCTGATGGAGTAACTATGTTAGAAATTCCATACACACTTGTACCTAGTTCAGCTAATGACGAACTCGGAATAGTTTTTACTTAGTAAGTATTGACTACTGAGGTAGAGTAAAGAAGTATATATCTTAATTTATGGCATTTGTTAGAAAAAAGACCAAGGTTTATCCTTGGCCTGTAGAGATTAAAACTCCTAGTGAAACTAAGATAGGAGAGTTTGACACGACAAGTTTTACTGGTAAATTTATACGTCTATCACGATCAGAACTTGATGGGTTTGAATCGGCATCTGAATACGATGCACTTAAAAAAGTGCTAGTAGGTTGGACAGATGTAAACGAAGAAGATGGTACTCCTATAGAGTTTTCAGATAAGGTGTTAAAAGAATTTGCAGAAGATATAGATTTTGTTGCTGGTGTTTTAGATGCGTTTAAAAAATTCTATGCAAACGCACAAGTGGGAAACTAACTGATGCTGCTTTATATTGGGCTTCGGGTGGCAAACAGGTTATAGATGAAACACTTAAAGACGCTGCTGCGTTTGGTGTAAAAATCGAGGAGCAACCAGAGGAAGAAAAAGACTTTGAAGTTTTTGATGAGAATTGGGATATTGTAATGATGTTTTTACGTTGTCAGACACAATGGAACACAACCTTTGGAGGTGTAGTAGGATTAAAGTACGAGGTGTTATTACTTGATGGAGGACTGTTTGACCTCTATCATGTGAGTAACCGACAAGAAATGCTCGAAGGTTTACAACTAATGGAATCTGTGGCTATGCGTGAATTTAATAAGGAGAAGAAGTAGTGGCTAAAAATGTCAATATAGAAACTATACAATTTAAGCTACAAGATTTTGGTAAGTTAAAAGCTGTAGATAAAACTTTCAATAAGTTAAATAAGAGTTTAGGTTTTACACCAAAGCAAATTAATGAATCAATAAAATCTATTACAGCTTATGATAAAAGATCACAAAGAAGCGTAAATACTTTTAACCAACAAGTTGCAGCGTTAAGAGAATTACAAAATAGTGTTGCTATAGGTAGTAAAGCATATAAAGCATTTGGAGCAGAAGCAGATAGATTAAGAGCAAAATTAGAAGCACTAACAGGTACACAAAAGAAAGCAGGCTTTTTTGGAAAAGCTAGTGTTGGGGCGCAAGCTGCTGGAGGTGCTGCTTTAGGTGCTGCTGCTTCAAGATTTTTGCCTGCTGGAGCAGCTACAGGAGCAAGTATTGGTTTTCTTGCTGGAGGCGCACCGGGAGCAGCAGCAGGCGCAGCAATAGGTCTTGGAGTTGACGCTGTTGCTGGTGCTGCTTCTTTTGCAGCAGAGTCAGCTAGCTACGCAGCAGAAATACAGAAGTTAGAAATTGCTCTAAAAGGTGTTACAAAAAATCAAGGTGATTTTGTAAAAGGTTTAGATGTTATTTCAACAACGTCAAAAAGATTAAATGTACCACTTAAAGCATCTACCAAACAATTTACAACTTTAGCTGCTTCTGTTTTAGGCTCTGGTGGAACTATAGAAGATGCAGAACAAGTATTTACTGGCGTATCAAACGCTATCAAGGCAACTGGTGGTAATGCAGAAGACGTACAATCTGCGATACGAGCCATGTCGCAGATTTTTGGTAAAGGTAAGGTATCTGCGGAAGAACTACAGGGTCAGTTGGGTGAAAGATTAGCTGGTGCGGTTGTGAAATTTGCAGAAGCTAATGGTAGTAGTTTGCAGAAGTTACAGAAAGACTTGAGAGATGGAACTGTTGGTCTTGACCAGATAATGAAGTTTACTGCAAAACTAAATGAGGATTTTGCAGAAACAGCAAATAAAGTAGCAGATTCATCTGCTGATGCAGGGCAAAGATTCCAGACAACAATGGATCGTCTTAAAAATGCTGTTGGTCAAATATTGCAACCTATTGGAGCAGAGTTTCAACGTGTATTTGAGAAAATAATTAGATTTATCACAGATGCCATTGAAAAGTTTAATGAATTTATGGGTATTGGTTTAGGTAATGCTATTAAGAAGACTGAAAGAGAAATTGCAAGATTAGAAAAAATTTTAGATAGACCAAGCAATAGAAGATCTAATGTAAGTGTAAATAAACAACTTAAAGAACTTCGTGCATTATTAGCAGAATTAAGAGGTGAGCAAGGGGCAGAAGGAGAAGGTGGAGAGGGTACGGGAGGTAGTGGTTTTGGTGGGTTAGGTGGTGATAAATCTCCGTTAAAAGATTTTGCTGATAGTGCATTTAAATTTGCAGAACAGGCTGAAAACGCAGTTGTAAATGCCTTTAAAGGTATGGAAGATGCAATGGTTAAATTTGTTATGACAGGTAAATTAAACTTTAGAGATCTTGCAAATTCTATCATTGCTGATTTGACAAGGATGCTTGTTAGGTACGCTATTGTTCAGCCTCTTTTTAAAGCAATATTTCCAAATATCAAAATAGGAAGCAACAGCGCAAATGGAAATGTATTTAGTAATGGTGAACTTGTACCAAGTGCTAAAGGTAATGTTTTTGCTAAGAACAAAATTGTTCCATATGCCTATGGAGGCATAGTAAATAAACCAACTTTATTTCCAATGGCAAATGGTATGGGGCTTATGGGCGAAGCCGGGCCAGAAGCAATCATGCCATTAAAACGTGGTGCAAATGGAAAACTTGGAGTGCAAAGTTCTGGAGGTGTTGGTAATATTGTCGTAAATGTAGATGCTTCTGGCAGTTCTGTTCAAGGTGATTCTGCACAATCAGAACAGTTTGGCAGGGCTTTAGCTGCTGCTATACAATCAGAACTTATATCACAGCAAAGACCGGGAGGTTTATTAAGTTAATGGCTACTTTTCCAGATATAGAACCAAGTTTTAGCGTTAGAAAAGATCAAGCACCAATAGGTAAGATAGTGCGTTTTGCTGATGGATATGAACATCGTCTAATATTCGGCATACCAAATCATCAAAATCCAAGACAGTATAGTTTACGTTGGGAAAATATTACTGAAGAACAAGCTGATACTATTGATTATTTTTTACAAGAACGTGCTTTTGATAAAGCTAGTTTTGACTATGCACCACCAAGAGAAGCTTTTACAAAAACAGGAACTTATGCACAAAGTAGTACAACAATAAATATTACTATTACAAACCATAGGTTATTTGCAGGGGATTCTATTGTTATAGATTTTACTTCTGGATCTTCTGCTGACGGAACTTATATAGTTTCTTCTGTAAGTAATGCAAATGTTTTTGCAGTAACAGCAGCTAGTGGAGCAACTACAAGTGGTAACGTATCAATCACTAAAACAGGGACAAGTAAGTTTGTATGCGAAAAATGGACAAAAACTATTGATTTACCTACCCTTGCAAATATTGATGCAACATTTAGAGAAGTATTTGAGCCAGCATGAGTACTGATCCTGTTTTTAGTGATATACAAAAAGTAAACCCGTCAGCAATCATTGAGTTATTTACGTTGACATTAGATAATGCTTTACATGGTGCAACTACTGTCTATAGATTTCATGCTGGAACAAACTTAGATGCAAACGGAAAAATTGTATGGGCTGGTAATGAATATTTAAGATTTCCTGTACAGGCAACAGGTTTTGCCTATCAACGTGGACAGTTACCTCGACCTACGTTATCTGTAAGTAATATGGGTACTCCTTCAATTTCTGCAATATTGTTAACTGTTAATCAAACAACTGCTGGTAATGATTTAACAGGTGCAAAGGTTGTGAGGATAAGAACTATGGCAAGATTTTTAGATGCAGCTAATTTTTCTGGGGCAACAAATCCATTTGGTACTCCAGATCCTACAGCAGAGTTTCCACAAGAAATATATTATATAGATCGTAAAAAAGCAGAAAACAGGGAAGTTGTCTCATGGGAACTTGCAGCAGTTTTTGACCTTGCTGGAATAAGATCACCTAAACGACAATGTACTAGATCTTTATTTCCTTCTATCGGTACGTTTAATCAATGAATTGGAAAGATGCTGCATTGGTTCATGCGAAAGACCAAGACCCAAAAGAAGCAGTTGGTCTTTTGTTAAATGTAAAAGGTAAACAACGATATTATCCCTGTCAGAATTTAGCGATAACAAATCATCAAGAGTTTATTTTAAATCCAGAAGATTATGTAAAAGCAGATAATTTAGGTGAAATAATTGGTATTTTTCATAGCCATCCCATAACACCGCCAACACCAAGTCAGGCTGATCGAATAAGTTGTGAGCATAGTAATTTGCCTTGGTATATTGTTAATCCAAAAACAGAACAATGGGCTGAGTTAAAGCCAGAAGGATATAAACCAGAGCTATGCGGTAGACCTTGGGTTTGGGGTATTACTGATTGTTGGTCTTTAGTTCGTGATTGGTATAAACAAGAAAAAAATATAGATCTTGTTGATTATGAAAGATCTATAACTCCAGAAGAATTTTTAGAAAATCCGTTATTTGAGAAATACGCAAAAAATACAGGTTTTAGAGAACTTGGTAACGATGAACCACCAGAGGTAGGAGATGTATTATTAATGTCTATAATGCACCCAACTTTAAATCATGTAGCTATTTTTCTTGGCGATATGGTTTTACATCATTTAGCCGATAGACTATCTTGTAAAGAGCCATATTCAGAGTGGCTGCTTAAATGTACTGGAAAGAGGTATCGCTATGCTTCGGAAAGTTAAAATGTATGGAGAACTTGCAGAGTTTGTAGGTTATAAAGAATTAGATGCTGTTGTAAAAAATCCAGCAGAAGCAATAAGATTTCTTGTGACTAACTTTCCAAAATTAGAACCATATATGGCAAATAAATATTATCAGGTATTAGTAGGTAAAGATGATGTAGATAAAGAAGACTTGCACAATCCTATAGGTCAAGATGATATACATATTGTTCCTGTCATTACTGGTGCTGGTGGTAATAGCCCTTTTGGAAGAATTTTACTTGGAGCTGCATTAATAGGAGCTAGTTTCTTATTTCCGGGTGCTGGATTATTTGGAAAAGCTGGAGCAGAATTAACAGGAGGTATTGTTACAGGGTTTGCTGCAAAAATAGGAACTGCTATAAGTGCTATAGGTGCTGGTTTGGTTTTAAATGGTGTTTCAGAAATGCTTTTCCCTATACCAAAACCTGATATGCCAGAAGATGATCCAAGAATATCATTTAGTTTTTCTGGGGTGCAAAATACTAGCAGAGCCGGAACTGCACATCCCATCGTATATGGAGAGGTCGTAACTGGATCTGTCGTAATCTCGGCTGGTATTGATACGGATCAGGTGCAGGCATGACAGGTAAAAATATTAGAGGTTCTGGTGGCGCACCTCCTACTCCTCCTACTCCATATCGTGCGCCTGATACATTAAATAGTAGACAATTTGCTACTATACAAGATCTTATTTCAGAAGGTGAAATAGAAGGCTTTGCAACAGCATCAAAAGAAGGTAGAACAAAAGGCACAACTGCATATAATAATGCAGCATTGAAAGATGTATTTTTAAACGAGACTCCAATACTTAAATCTACAGCTAATTCTGCTAGTCCAGCCGATGCAGATTTTAATTTCCAGAATGTAGGTTTTACTCCTAGATTTGGTACATCAAACCAAACATCCATACCCGGTATAGTAAGTAGCGAATCAACAACAGCCGTTGGAGTAACAGTTTCTTCATCATCTGCTGTTACTAGACAGATTACAAATACAAATGTTGACGCTATAAAAGTAACTATTACTTTTCCTCAATTACAAGAAGCTAAAGACAATGGTGATTTAGTAGGATCTTCTGTTTCTTTAAAAATACAAGTCCAATACAATAGCGGTGGTTATTCAGATGTTATATCAGACACAATTACAGGTAGAACTGCTGATGCTTATCAAAAAGAATATAGAGTAAATGTTACAGGAGCATTTCCTGTTGATATAAGAGTTGTAAGACTTACAGCAGATAGCACTTCTTCAAGCCTAATTGACGCTTTTACATGGACAAGTTTTGGCGAGATCATAGATGATGCACAAACTTATCCGAATAGCGCATATACCAGTATAAGGATAGATTCTGAACAGTTTAGTTCTATTCCAAAACGTGCTTTTCGTATTCGTGGTGTAAAAGTAAGAATACCGGGTGCTGGTGCTAGTGGATCTGGTACACCTACTGTAGATAATGCGACAGGCAGAATAGTGTATCCAGCTAATTATATATTTAATGGAACAATGCAGGCAGCAGTATGGACTTCGTGTCCAAGCATGGTGTTACTCGATCTTCTCACGACTGAAAGGTACGGATTTGGAACTCACATTACAGACAGTAATTTAGATCTATTTAGTTTTGTAGCAGCTAGTAAATATGCAAACGAATTAGTATCTGATGGTCAAGGAGGGCAAGAAGCAAGATTTAGTTGTAATGTAAATATTCAGTCATCTAAAGAAGCGTTTGATTTGATTAAAGACTTGGCAACTGTAATGAGATGTATTGCAATATGGTCTGCTGGCTCAATAACAATTACACAAGACAGGCCAACCGATTCAAGTTATTTATTTAGCTTGGCAAATGTCACGTCAGAGGGATTCAATTACACAGGTTCTAGTTTAAAACAAAGACATTCTGTTGTAAGTGTGAGCTATTTTAATATGGATTCAAGAGAGATGGATTTTGAGATTGTAGAAGATACAGCATTACAATCTAAGATTGGAATAGTTAAAAAAGACATAAAAGCATTTGCTTGCACAAGTCGTGGTCAAGCGCAGCGTTTAGGAAAGGCAATAATCTTCAGCGAAAATCAAGAATCTGAGGTAGTAAATTTTTCTACTTCTATGGATGCTGGAGCTATAGTCAGGCCGGGTTCTGTAATAACTATAAACGATCCTGTTCGTGGCGGTGCAAGACGATCAGGAAGAGTTGCTGCTGCTACAACAACTCAAATAACTGTAGATGATGGGCAAGGACTAGACACTTTTAGTGGTAGTAATCAAAAAATAAGTGTCATAATGCCAGATGGTTCTGTAGAAACAAAATCAATCACAGGTATATCAGGACTTGTAGTAACTCTCAGTTCTGCATTATCATCCGCACCAAATGTAAATACTATTTGGTTATTAGAAAGTGATACATTAGTTGGACAAACTTTTAGAGTAATATCTGTCGAAGAACAAGATGGAATTAATTATTCAATATCAGCTTTAACTTATGTTGCTGGTAAATATGCAAATATTGAACAAGGAATAAGTTTACCATCAAGAAACATATCATTATTAAATGAGCCTAAAAATCCTCCAAGCAACTTATCTGCATCAGAGAGAACAGTTGTCTTAAATGCTCTTGCTGTTACAAAATTAATTCTAACTTGGGTTGGTGTTACAGGTGTTAGTCAATATCTTGTTCAGTACAGATTTAATAACACAAACTGGGTAAGTGAAATAGTATTTAGAACTGATTTTGAATTATTAAATACCGAGGCTGGTACTTATGAATTTAAAGTATTTTCTTATAATGCTGGATTAGTGCTTTCTGCGACATCTTCAGATTTAACTTTTAATGCACAAGGCAAAACAACTCCACCTAGTAATGTTGAAAACCTTACAATGGAGCCAGTTACTAATAAATTAGTAAGACTAAGATGGAATAGGTCAACTGATGCTGATGTTATTCATGGAGGAAGGGTCTATGTAAGGCATAGTAATTTAACAGATGGTAGTGGTACGTTTCAAAACTCTGTTGATCTTATAACAGCACTTGCTGGCAATACTACTGATGCTGTAGTACCAGCACTTGAAGGAGAGTATATTTTAAAATTTCAAGATGATGGTGGTAGGTTTTCTCAAGGCGAAACAAGTATTATTATGGATCTTCCTGATCTTGTGGATTCGCAAAGAGTATTAACGCAAAGAGAAGACTTATTAAGTACACCATTTAGCGGAACAAAAAGTAATACAACATTTAGTAGTTCTGCAAGTGCCTTACAACTTACAAATCCAGCTTCAAATGCAACAGGAACTTATGAGTTTGCATCTATAGTTGATTTAGGTGGAGTCTTTTCTTTAAATTTAAAAAGAACACTAAGAGCAGTTGGTTTTAATATTGGATCGGATATAGAAACATTAATTCCAAGTGGGTCTTTTTGGGATGATTACGCACAAGACAACAATTTTGATGGTGCAGCAGCAGATGAGGCTAATACACAAATACAAGTAGCAACATCAGAATCGGCATCAGGATCTTTTGATGCTTTTAATAATTTTGCAAATGGAACATTTAAAGGTAGAAGATTCAAGTTTAAATTAATTTTAGAAACTACTAATGTTGCACAAAACATGAACGTGCAACAAGCAGGGTTTTTAGCTGAATTTGAATCAAGAACTGAGCAAAGTTATCAAACAGGTGGTAGTACTTCTATTCTGGCACAATCTTCTGGTACTTCTTCTTCTGGAAAAACTGTTACTTTTGGTAATCCATTTTTTGTCGGAACATCATCTACTCAAGGAGGTGCAAACGCTTATTTACCATCTATTGGAATTACAATACAAAATGCTCAAAGTGGAGACTTTTTTACAATTACAAATGTTAGCGGAACAGGATTTACAATTACTATTAAAAATGGTACAAGTTTTGTAGATAGAACTTTCACATTTTCTGCGGTAGGATATGGTAAAGGGGTCTAGTATGGAGAAAACCTTTTAAATGAGTCAAGTTGCGGATTATAATATAGCCAATGCCTCTGGAGCCAGCGTCCGGAGTGACATGAACGCTGTTTTTGATGCAATAAAAACTCTTAATTCTGGCGGTTCTGATCCAGCTAACCCAGAAGCTTTCATGCCTTATGTAGATACAGCAGATAGTAATAATTTTAAAATAAGAAACGCAGCTAATAATGGGTTCACAACTGTAGGATCTGTTGACTCTCCAAATTTAGGTTTATTGCCTGTTGCTGGCGGTACAATGACAGGTCAGTTATTAGGTGATGATGGATCTGGTGCTAGCAGCCCAGCTTATGCGTTTGATAATGATACAGATACAGGAATGTTTAGATCAAGTGCTAATACGATAGGTTTTGCAACATCTGGTACAGCTAGAGTTTCCGTAAGTGATGCTGGTTTAGATGTTGTTAATGGATTACCAATAAGATTGCAAGACTCAAGTGGATCACCTTTTGTATCATTAAAATCACCATCTTCATTGTCTGGAAATATAGCTTTAACATTGCCATCGGCTATAACTAATGGTGGTTTTTTACAGACAGATAGTTCGGGTAATTTATCATTTCAAATTGTCGCTGGAGTTCCTACTGGTTCTGTATTTTGTATAGCAGTAGCGACTATACCCACAGGATATTTGGAATGTGATGGTTCTGCTGTTAGTAGATCAACATATTCTGCTTTGTTTGCAATAATAGGAACAAACTATGGTGCTGGTGATGGGAGTAGTACATTTAACATTCCAGATCTTAGGGGTGAGTTTGTAAGAGGTGCTGATAGGGGTAGAGGCGTAGATAGTGGTAGAAATGTTGCAAGTTCTCAAGGAAGTGCAAACCTAAGTCATGGTCACTCAGTTAGTGCCTCTGTGAATGACTCGGGTCACGTTCATACAACAACTTTTGATAATAAAAAGTATTTTCCGGGTGGTGGTTCTACATCAGTTAGTTATGGTGGTGCTGGTGGCTACCCTGCTGATGTATTTACAATGAGTTCAGCTACAACAGGGATTAGTGTTAGCATCTCTCAAAACAATGCTGGAGGTTCAGAAGCTAGACCACGAAACATAGCTATGGTTTACATCATAAAAATTTAATTATGGCAATCTCACCGGGGACATATAATTTTACTATGCAGAGAAGAGCAGACTTTTCTGTACAGCTTGTTTTTAAGGATGGCAATGGTAATGCAATTAATTTAACTGGTTTTACAGCACTAGCTCAATGTTGGGATGAAGGAAGAAATATAAAATATGCTGATTTTACAGTTACTTATACAAACAGAGTTACAGGTACAGTTACCTTATCTTTAACAGATGTACAGACTGCAACATTCGAGACTAATACACTTTATTATGACGTTATGCTTATAGACGTAAGTGGATTGCGAGAGTACTACCTTGAAGGTGTTATAACTATGTCAGAAGGATATACAACACCATGACCTCAGTTAACATAACAACCACAAAAAATACTGTTACTGTTAATGAAGGTGATACAACTGTTGTAACTGTCGCAACACAAGGAACTCAAGGCCCCGGTTTTGACCTTGCATTGGATCATTCAGGTAAAGTGAATAATTCAATCATGTACTATGACGGAACTTCTGGTAAAGTTAAATTAGATTCAACTACCACCAAACTTACACTTGTCGATGGGGGTTCATTTTGACACATGGCTAACACAATCCGCATAAAAAGATCCACAGGATCATCAGCACCAACCACACTAGAAAATGCGGAATTAGCATTTAGTGAAGGTAATCAGGTTTTATATATTGGTATAGGAACCGGCGGTTCTGGAGGATCTGCAACTACTATTAATGCTATTGGTGGTAAGGGGAAGTTTTTTGATACAGATACAACAAGAACTACAAACCATGTCTTAGCTGGTGCTTCGTCTGGAAGTGCTGCTGCACCTACGTTCCGGGCATTGGTAAGCGATGATATTCCTTCGTTAGCACATACAAAGATAAGCGACTTTGATACAGGTGTAAGAACAAATACGCTTAATCAAATGGCTGCGCCAACAGGTTCAGTTTCATTTAACTCACAGAATATTACAAACTTAGCTGATCCAGTAAATACACAAGATGCAGCAACTAAGGGTTTCGTAGAGGCTACATCACAAGGACTTGATGTTAAAGATTCGTGCGTTGCAGCAACAACAGCGAACATAACAATATCTACTGCACTTAATAATGGAGACACGTTAGATGGTGTTACGTTATCAACCAATGATCGAGTATTGGTCAAAGACCAAAATACTTCAAGTCAGAATGGTATTTACGTTGTAGGGTCTTCTCCAGCAAGGGCAGCAGATTTAGCTACTGGTGCTAACGCTGCTGGTTTCTTTACTTTTGTAGAAAAAGGAACAGTAAATGCAGATAACGGCTTTGTCTGTACATCGGATTCTGGATCAGCAGTTGTAGGAACTAATAACCTTACGATTGCACAATTTTCTGGTGCTGGACAAATTACAGCAGCAGATGGCTTACAAAAATCTGGAAATACAATATCAGTTGATCTTAAATCAAATGGTGGACTTGTTATTGAATCTACTGAAGTTGCTGTTGATCTTGGTGCTAGTTCTATAACAGGAACACTTGCAATATCTGACGGAGGAACAGGTGCAACATCAGCTTCTAATGCAAGAACAGCCCTTGGATTAGTGATTGGAACAGATGTAGAGCCTCATAGCGATAAGCTAACAGAACTTGCAACGATGCAACAAGCAACAGCTAACTCTTTAGCTGATTTAACTGATGTAGAAGTACAAATATTAGACGGAGCAACAGTAACAACAACTGAGCTAAATATCTTAGATGGCGGTACGTCTGCAACTTCAACTACTCTTGCAGCAGCAGATCGTATGGTCATAAATGATAATGGCACTATGGTTCAAGTTGCACTTACTGATCTTGTTACCTTCTTAGAAAATGGAAGTGTATCAGGTTTTGATATTGATGGTGGTACTTACTAAGCCATAGGAGGTAAAAGCCGATGGCTAACACAATTAAAATTAAAAGAGGTAGCGGAAGCGATCCAGCAGCTAGTGATATGGTTCTGGGCGAACCAGTTCTACGAACTGATACGGCAGAATTATTTTTTAAGAAAGATGATGGTTCAGTAGCAAAAGTATCTGGAGGAGGCGGTGGCCCGGATTTTAAATATTTAGCACTTAGAAACGCAGCTAATAATGGCGCAGCCTCTTATCCTAATGCAGATTTTACTCTTGTAACTTCTGGCACTACAAACGCAAAAATAGTATCAGCAGCCAATACATTATTAGTAAGTGTCAATGGTGTTATTCAAAGACCAAACACAGGAACATCTACACCCTCTGCTGGTTTTGCTATAAGTGGATCTACAATAAAATTTGCAGCTAACATCTCTGCTGCACCAGATTTTATTGTTTATCAAGAATCAGGTGGTATTGGAGAGCCTAGTGACGAGACTGTTAGTGAGGCAAAATTACAAGTTAGTAATAGTCCTATAAATGGATATTTTTTATCTGCTCAATCTGGAAATACAGGAGGACTTACATGGGCTGCACCTGTAGCAACATCTTGTACTGGTAACTCTGCAACAGCAACAGCACTTGCAACAGCTAGAGCTATAAATGGTGTTAACTTTGATGGTACGGCTGCGATTACAGTTACGGCTGCTGCTAGTACGTTATCTGGCACTACGTTAAATAGTTCTGTTGTTACCAGTTCTCTTACTTCGTTAGGAGACTTGAGTGGCCTTACTGTCACAGGTGATGTTGTAATAGCTGATAGTATTATTCATTCTGGAGATACTGATACAAAGATTAGATTTGGAGCAGCTAATGAATTTTCAGTAGAGACAGGTGGTGTTGAACGACTAGAACTAACTGGTACTGAAACTGTTTTTAATGATACAGGTGTTGATACAGATTTCAGAATTGAAGGAGATACTAATGCAAATTTATTTAAAGTAGATGCTGGTAATGATCGGGTAGGAATAGGTACATCTTCTCCTCAACAAGTTTTTCATGTATATCATGCAGCAGATAATGGTTTAGCTCGTTTTGAATCTGGTGATGCAAATTGCAGAATTGATTTAGTAGATAATAGCGGACAAGTTTCGATTGAAGCTATAGGTAATCAGTTAAGTTTTGGCACTTCAAGTAGTAATACAAAACGGATGCGTATAGATTCATCTGGAAACGTAGGTATAGGTACAACAAGTCCTAGCACTAAACTTCATGTAAATGGAACAGTAACAGCAACAGCTTATGCTGGTGACGGCTCAAACTTAACAGGAATATCGGCTGGTGCTACAGGCGGTGGAAGTGACGAAATATTTTATGAAAATTCCCAAGCTGTTACAAGCGACTATACTATTACTAGCGGTAAAAATGCCATGAGTGCCGGCCCAATTACTATAAATAATGGCGTGTCCGTCACAGTACCTTCTGGTTCAACCTACACAATCGTTTAACTATGGCTCTAACATTTGACGGCAGTACCAATACTATTTCTGGTTTAGTAATAAATTCAGCCAATATTACTGATGGGTCTATTGTTAACGCTGATATAAGTGCGAGTGCAGCAATAGCAAGTACAAAACTTTCTGGTATAACTTCTGGAATAACAATGGTTGATACTTGGAGATTAGTAACTCAGTATATAAACGAACAATCTACTCTTGGCGGTACTTCAGATTGGGAAAGAGATGATACATATGGGAATGGTTTACTAGGGACAGGTATGACTCAAGCTAATGGATATTTTTCATTTCCTAGTACTGGATTTTACTCGGTAAAATTTTATGGTCATCATAGTAGTAGTTATAATGATGGTAGAGCAATAAGTGGATATATTGTTTATACTGCTAACAATTTTTCATCATCAGAGTATGCTACATACTACACTTTAAATTGTATCGGTAATACAGGTCAGATTATACACGCTTCAAGTTCTTGTGAAAAAATATTTGATATTACAGATGTATCAAATCAAAAATTTAAACTTGCTGTTACTTATGCTCAAAATGGTAGTTCTGGTCGTTGTACAGTTGATACAAATGCAAATAGAACTTATGTTATTGTCACTCGTTTAGGAGACACATAATGACAGTAAACGGAAGGCCAACGCATATAGAAAGTTATTTATGGACTCTATATCCATATTCTTGGTATAAATGGTCTGATCCTAAAAATAAAATTTATGCAAATTTGAGATTAATAACAGAAAAAATTTGGAATAGTGACGCTACTGAATTAATAGATAATCCAGTTACTAAATTACCAACTGAAAAAGAATGTACAGACGGACTCGCAGCAATGCAAGCTGCTTGGGATTTAGAAAATGATAGTTACAAATCTAAAAGAAGAGCAGAATATCCAGATTATGCTAGTCAATTAGACGATATATACCATAATGGAATAGATGGCTGGAAAGCTACAATTAAAGCAATCAAAGACAAGTATCCAAAACCATGAGTACACTCAAAGTCACAAACGTAAAACACGAAACAAGTGGTATCAATACTCTTGTATTTGATAATGGTGGTTCGTCAGGTGGTAATGGCAGAGTTACTACAAAAGGAACTATTGGAGAAATATCTGCTGTTTCCTACGCATCTACGATTACATTAGATTTTAGAACAGCTAATAATTTTTCTACAACATTAACTGGTAATGTTACCTTTGCTAACCCTTCTAATATTTCGGCAGGGCAAAGCGGTGTTATATTTATAACGCAAGATGGCACCGGCAGCAGAACGGCAGCGTTTGGATCTTATTGGGATTTCTCAGAAGGCACAGCACCTACACTATCTACAGGAGCTAATGCAGTTGATATGATTGCTTGGATTGCAAGATCATCTACAAAAATATCTGCACAATTTACTGGGAACTTTAGCTAATGAGCAGTCTTGGTAGTCCATCTCCTTTTTTATTTGGAGGAGCAGCACCATCATATGATGTAGATCGTAGTTTAAGGTTTAGCGGTGTTGGTGAAACCAGATTAAATTATACGCCCGCTTCTGGCGGAAATAAAAAGACTTGGACTTTTAGTTGGTGGTTAAAAAGAGGAAGTATAGAAAGAAAAATGTTATTTGGTTCATATAACTCAGGTGCAACCACAGCAGTTGTAGAGCTACAAGACGATCATCAGCTTAATTTTTACGATTATAATAGTGGTTATAGAATAAATTTAGAAACTACACAAGTTTTTAGAGATCCAAGTGCTTGGTATCATTTTGTAATTGCTCTTGATACAACACAAAGTACTGACAGTAATCGAGTAAAAATATATGTAAATGGTTCACAGATAACTGATTTTGCAAGCGCACTTTATCCTAGTCAAAATTTTGAGGGGTTATTTAACGATCACACAATACAACACGCTATAGGTACTGAAGGTTCACTTCAAAGATTACATTTTGATGGATATATGGCAGAAGTTTATTTTTTAGATGGATATGCTTATGACTCTTCTTATTTTGGTGAAACAAATGCAACAACAGGTCAATGGATTCCCAAAGAATATACAGGAAGTTTTGGAAATAATGGTTATTATTTAAAATTTGCGGATAATAGCTCTACTTCTGCACTTGGCACAGATTCAAGTGGTAATGGTAATAATCTCACACCAGTTAATTTTTCTGTTACTGCTGGAAAAACAGATGATTCTTTCTTTGATACACCTACAAAAAATTTTGCAACTCTAAGTCCTATTGATAGAACTTATACAACTGAAGTTATTTTAAGTGAGGCAAATACACGCTGGCAGTATAACTATAAACCAGCTTCTAAGACAGTAAGAGCAACAATGGCTTTGCCATCAACAGGTAAAATTTATATAGAATGGGAAAATGAACAACCTAGCTCGCAAGGTGGTCGTATGTCATGGGGATTAGTTAGATATAATAGTGAAAAACAGAATTATGATGTTCAAGCTTATAACGATGTTGATTATGTCAGTATCAGTTTTGGAGGTAGTATATGGGTTGGAACTACGAACATAACTGCTCCAGCATCATTTAGTGCGCCCACTTACTATACGGGCGAGAGAAGTGCCATGGCTATAGATTGTTCAACTGGTGATTTCTGGTTAGGCAAAGTAGCAAGTAATGGTTCAACAACTTGGTATGCAAATGATGGAGGAACAGATGGAGATCCAGCAGCAGCTATTAATAAAACAGGAACATTACCAAACTTTACAACAGCAACAGAATGGATACCTTTTGTAGGATGGCATGATGGCGGTGCTGCAAGTAGCACCACCTATTATGCCAATATTAATTTTGGTAATCATAGTTTTTTAGGCACAGCACCAACTGGTTTTACAGGATTATCTTCAGATGTATTAGCTACACCAACAATAAAGCTACCTAATAAATATTTTGATACTCTACTTTATAGTGGTAATGAATCAGGACAATCAATAACAGGTTTAAATTTTGCTCCTGATTGGGTTTGGATAAAAAAAAGAAACGAATCCGCTTCTCATTGTTTGTTTGATAGTCTAAGAGGTGCAACAAAAAGATTAAAGAGTGATAATACTGATACTGAACTTACTCAAACAGATTCATTAACAGCTTTTAATAGTGATGGGTTTACATTAGGAGGTAATGGACATACTAGCGAGAATGGAGATACTTTTGTTGCATGGAACTGGGATGCTGGAGAAACAGATAGTAAAACTTATACAGTAACAGTTGTTTCTGATAGTGGTAATAAGTATAGATTTGATGGTTTTGGTACTTCTGCTGTAACTCTTGATCTTGCGGAGGGTGGTACTTATACATTTAACTATCCATCTGCACATCCTTTGCGTTTTTCTACGACATCAGATGGTACACATGGGGGTGGTTCAGAATATACAACAGGAGTATCAAGCTATGGAAACAGCGTAACAATAACTGTAGCTGACTCTGCTCCGCAGCTTTTTTATTTTTGTACTCAACATAGTGGAATGGGGGGTGCAATTAATACAAATTCAACTCTTGGATCAAGTAATTTTGATGGTTCAAACCAAACGACAGTAAAAGCCTCTCCAACTTCAGGTTTTTCCATAATAAAATACACAGGTACAGGCAGTTTAAATACTATCGGCCATGGTTTAGGAGTTGTTCCAAATGTTTATATTATTAAAAATAGAGATGCAAGTGATAATTGGATTGTTTATACAACTGGAATTGATGGGAGTCTAGATTTTGTTTACCTTAATTTAGATAATACTAAAACTAACTCTGGGAATACTGCTCCCACTTCAAGTGTCATTGAAATATCTGGTGCTACAACAAATGATAGTGGAAATAAACATATTTGTTATGCTTTCAGCGAAGTAGCAGGGTATAGCAAGTTTGGCTCATATACTGCTAATGGGAGTTCTAGCGGAATCTCCGGTCCTTTTATTTACACAGGATTTGCTCCAGCTTGGGTTATGACAAAAAGAACAAACAGTTCTGCTTCATGGGAAATTCATGATAATAAAAGACCAGCGTATAACCCACATTCTTTTAGATTATTAGCTGATGGCAATAATTCGGAAGCAACTAGTAATCATGTTGATTTTGTTTCAAATGGATTTAAAATTAGAAATACTTATAGTGGTATGAATGGGTCAAATGGTGATACATACATATATTTAGCATTTGCATCAGCACCTTTCAAATATGCTAATGCAAGGTAATATAATAATATTATGGCTTTTACATTAAACGGAAACCCGCTTGCAGTAGATGTAGCTTTTAAGACATCCGATGGTACGCAATACCCTGCAAACTGGCTTAGATTATCAACAGCTAAAGAAAAAACAGATCTTGGAATAGCTGAAGTTGCTGATGCACCTATATATGACTCACGTTTTTATAATAATGATGGGTCAGCAAAAGCACTTGATGGTGTTAAATCAGGATTAAAAGCGCAAGAAAAAGAAACTGCTGGTAGTCTTTTAGCAAAATATGATTGGTATGTTGTAAGAAAAGCAGAAAAATCTACTGCAATACCAACAGCAATTACTACATATCGTGATGGTGTAAGAACAGCTTGTGATACAAGGGAAAAAGAAATTGATGCTTGCTCTGATACAGCAGCATTAGTCAATTTATATGGCAATAAAGAAGATGGAACACCTAACATGACACAATATCCAGAAGATCCTAATTCTGTTTAAAAATGGGACTTACACGAATTACATCTGACGGAATAACTGATGGAACAATCAGCACAGCAGATTTAGCGGATCAGTCAGTAACACTTGCTAAATTACCTCATGGTACTTCTAGTAATAATGGTAAGTTTTTACGAGCAAACAATGGAGCAGATCCTACGTTTGAAACTATAAACTCATTTGGTACTGGTAGTTTAGTTGGAGATCAATCACCACAGCTAGGCGGTGACTTAGATACTAATAGTAATGATATTAAGTTTGCTGACAATGATAAAGCATTATTTGGAGCAAATTCAGATTTAAGAATTTACCACGATGGTAGCAATAGCTATATTACTGATTTAGGTACTGGTGATTTAAATATAAATGGTGATGATATAAATATTCTTACTAATAATAATGGAGAATATGCTGCAAGATTTATAGAAAATGGTACTGTAATTTTATATAATGACGGAACTGAGAAGTTTCGGACAACAAGTACTGGATCTAAAGTTACTGGTGCAGATTTAACAGTTATTGGTACTGAAGGGATAAGTGCTGGATTATATCTAATAGCTGATGAGGGTGATGATAATGGTGATGGCTGGAGACTAAATTCCAATCAAGATGATAACGATTTAACCATTGCAAATAACATTTCGGGTTCATACGTTGATAAATTAACCTTACAAAATGATGGAGATTTATTTACTACAGGTGATGTTTATTTAAAAAATGATTCTAAAAAGTTAAAATTTGGTGCAAGTGATGACCTATCAATTTTTCATAACGGCAGCAATACTCAAATTGTAAATATTACAGGACATCTTCTTATTGGTTCAGAACGAATTAAATTAACAAATCCTAGTCATGGTCATATTTATGTAGATTGTATTTTAGGTGGAGCAGTAGAGCTATATCACAACAACACTAAAAAGTTTGAGACACTAACATACGGAGCTAAAATAACTAATAGTGGAAGTTATGCAGGGTTAGTTGTAGGTTCTACTACTGGTGATGGTGCTTATGTATATCTTGATGGTGACGCTAATGGTGACGCTTCGGGATCTGACTATGGATACATAGGTATGACCCATCAAGGTGTTATAAGAATACATAATCATAAAAACGAGGATATTGAGTTTGCAAATAATAATACAGTCAGGGCTAGATTTACCTCGTCTGGAAATTTTGTACCACAAGCCAATAACACTTATGATTTAGGTTCAACTGGTGCTAGATGGCAGAATATCTTTACCAATGACCTTAACTTATCTAACGAAGGTTCATCTAATGACGTTGACGGAACTTGGGGAAGTTATACCATACAAGAAGGAGCAGAAGATCTTTTCTTAGTGAACAAACGCAATGGCAAAAAATATAAATTTAACCTGACGGAGGTATCGTAATGGCTTACAGAGGAGATAATGCTTGTGAAGTATGGTGTTCATGGAATGGAAGTGGTACTCCTTCAATTTACGATTCTTTTAATGCTTCCTCTATTACTGATAATGGATCAGGAGATTGGACAGTAAACTTTTCAAATAATATGTCAGATAATAATTACGCTTTTACTTGGGCATCTGGTGGTACTATATATAATGGAAATCGTAGTTATAGTACAAGCAGTTCTTTACAATGTCTTGGTATGGGTCGAGGAGATAGCTATGGACTGCATGATAGTGATATTCAAAATGTAATTATTTTTGGAGATAGAAGTTAATAATGGCAAATTCAGATAGCAGAATTATTTTTAGAAATGATGATGGTAGAGCTTGTATTATTATACCAGCCGACAAAGAAACCAGAACAGTAGATGAGATTGCCAAGAAGGATGTGCCTACTGGTAAAAAATATAAGATTGTACCAGTATCAGATATTTCATCTGACAGATCTTTTCGTAATGCGTGGACTGTTGATGAAGCAGACCTTACAGATGGAGTAGGAGAATGAGTATTATTAAAACTGACATGGCAAAAGCCAAAGAAATTCATAAAACAAATATTAGAATTGCTCGTACATCAAAACTTGCAGAGCTTGATGTTGAATTTCAAAAAGCATTAGAAACTTCAGCAGATACTTCAACAATCGTGGCAAAGAAACAAGCATTAAGAGATGCCCCTGCTGATAGTGCCATAGATGCAGCTACAGATGAAGCTGGATTAAAAGCACAATGGAATACAGCTATTTTGGGGGATTCACCATATAGTTGATATAAGTTTGTAGTACTGATATTATATTAGTATTATTATTTATAGCTTGATGGTAGATCCAAAACAAAAACTCGCTGCCCTTAAATCAGAATTAGAACAAATAGCAAGGAATTATAATGAGGCTAAAGAAGTAATGAATAATTGTGAGAGAAAAATATTACAAATACAAGGTGGTATAGCAGCTTGTCAAGAAATTATACAAGAAGATTCTACTGAGACTTAACAGGTATATTGCGGTCAATAATACCATACATGACATAAAGCGGTGCTAAACCTATAATTAAAAAAAGCACCATAAATGTTATTGGTACGCTTGCTTTAATTAATGCTTCTTTAATCATGCGAAAAGTCTTAGACATTATTACCATCGTAACTGGAATCCTTATGTTAGGCATTTTAGGCGGTGGATTCTTTACATATAAATATGTAACGTCAGAACAATTTAAAGCAAAAATAATGAACGAGGTTTTGGGCAATGTGCAAGGACTTATGCCTGATGTTTTAGAAAAAGGATTACCTGATCTTACCGGCCCATCTTTACCAATACCACCAAAGATAAATAAGCCAAAAATATAATTGGAAATTTTTATCCCAGAAATATATATTCCAGAAATATATATTCCAGAACCATACTCACCAGATATTCCTATAGTTACTCAATATTTAGAGATAAATCCTCCGGGTTGTACTTATCAACATAGAGATATAAAAAATACAGGTAATCATAATTTACTGTTAGACGATCCAAATGGTGTATATACTATCTGCGATTTTACTTTTCCTAATTTTAC
>VTLG01007850.1_pt1 | contig 25214 bp, 39 predicted proteins | sample 4694571 | NCBI WGS metagenome assembly VTLG01 (sample SAMN12604809, study PRJNA352737) | marine metagenome | biome: ENVO:00000447; feature: ENVO:00000209|ENVO:00000569|ENVO:01000036; material: ENVO:00002151; isolation source: viral sequences binned using virsorter ...
AACGCTATTCTGCTAGTGGAGCCATTGACTCAGCTATTCTTGTTGATGTTGCTGATGTTAATCTTGATTCTCTTCTTTCGTCGTTAAAGAAGAAAGATTTTACCACAGTTAAAAACTGGGTAGTACAACATATGGATAATGATCCTACAATGGTCATGCGTAAGATCTATGATAGTTTGTATGATGTATTAAAACCTTCTTCTATTCCTGAAGCAGTTTTAGTCATCGCCAAATACATGAACAGTATCCCTATTGTTCCTGACCAAGAAATAAATTTGTTAGCATGTCTAACAGAAATTATGATGAGTTGTGAATTCAAATGATTACTAAAGAAAAACAAAAAAACCAAGTGAAATCCAAATTCTATTATATCTTTTGGGGTATAGCTACATTTTCTGTAGTTCTTGGACAAGCATATGTTGGTTCTGGATATAGATCATTCGCTAATTCTCTAAACAGAATTTTTGATTCTATTCAACTAGAATATAATCCTGGACCGAGATACATGTTTGATAATGATATTGATTGGAACAAGGTTGATGCGATCTGATACAGCAAAGAAACTTATATCAAATATAAGATTCGGTCAGACTAGAAATGCTGCTAGAAAAAGTAAAGGTCAAGGTTTAACTGTTAAAGATATTGATCTTACTCCTGATGATTTGATCAGGAAGTTTCAAGATCAAGATGGTAAATGTTATTGGTCTGGTATTGCTTTAGATGAAAGTTACAATTACATAACAAGACATCCATTAGCAATATCTGTAGATAGACTAGAGAATAAGAAAGGATACACATTTGATAATGTTGCTCTAACTCTTAGAGTGTTTAATTTAGGGAAAGCTTCATACACAGGAGACTTTTCCGAAGTAGTTCAAACCATTAAAGAATCTTGGAAATGAAACGAACACAAAACAAAGAAAATTATTATTACCTATTCTGGATTGTAGCTATGGTTGCTTTTATAGTACCACAAGTAGTTACTGCATTTGCTTACCATAGACTTGCAGATCATTTGAATGGTACAATTAAAGTTGAGGTTATTGGTAATGCCCCAAACAACTAAGTCATTAAAAACACCCCTTAGGTATCCTGGTGGAAAGAGTAGAGCAACTGTAAAGCTTGCACAATTCTTTCCTAATATGGATAAGTATAAAGAGTTTAGGGAACCTTTTCTTGGTGGTGGTTCTGTAGCATTATATGTTACAAAGATGTTTCCACATTTAGAGATCTGGGTCAATGACTTATATGAACCTTTACACAATTTCTGGTGTGAGCTACAACACAACGGACAAGATCTTGAAGATGCTATTTTGTCTTTGAAGAATCTGCATCCAGATAGAACAACCGCCAGAGAACTATTCAACCAATCAAAAGAAGATGTAAATGACAAAGAAAAATCAAACCTTGCTCGTGCCTGCGCTTTTTATATCGTTAATAAGTGTTCCTTTAGTGGTCTTACTGAGTCTTCCTCGTTCTCCCCACAAGCATCAGAATCCAATTTCTCCTTTAGAGGAATTGAAAGACTTAGCGAATACTCCAAACTCATTGAGAACTGGACAATAACAAATCTTTCTTATGAGAGAATGTTATCAGATGAGAAAGATGTATTTACATACTTAGATCCTCCTTATGATATTAAAGACAATCTCTATGGTAAGAAGGGTGGTATGCATAAGAGATTTGATCATGATGAGTTTGCTAACTGGTGTGATACATTCTGTGGTCACCAGTTGATCTCATACAACTCTGATCAAATTGTTAAGGATCGTTTCAAGGAGTGGACAGCTGGAGAATTTGCACACACTTACACCATGCGGTCTGTGGGATGCTATAATATAGATCAAGCATCAAGAAAGGAACTAGTCCTTACAAATTATGAAGTGTGAAGTAAAACTATTCAAAGCAGGCACCGTCTTCACTGAAGAAGTTATTGCTGTAGATTATCAAGATGCACGCAAGGTAGCTCTTGCTCGTAATCCTGGTGCTACTGTAGTGGGTGTTACTGCAACCTTTAAGTAAATTTGATGATTAAATTATGGAAGATATGGAAGTATGCATTGGGTAGCTTCTCTGATGAAAAAACTGAACCCTACGACAACTACGTTGTTCTGGTACGTTCTATTATTTTCGTATCTTATCTCGTCACTAACTGTTTTATTATTAGCGGAGTAATCCGTCATTGGAATAATGTACCAACTGAAAGACTATCTTTATTCAATCAACCAATCAAAGAAAAATATTTTAAATGATGATATTGACGCTGAACGAAAGTATCCACCATATATCGTTAATAGATGCTTGTCTTCTTTCACTGATACTATTCTATATGTTAACGAATTAAATAAAAATCCCCACCTGCCAAAGAAGATGCAGTATGATTTTTTACTAAATAGTGTGAAACCCAGAAAGAGATTTTCTCCTTGGGCGAAAAAAGATTCTATTGATTATCTTGAGTTAGTAAAGGAGTATTATGGTTATAATGACGATAAAGCTCTACAAGCTCTTAGAATTCTCACCAAGGATCAACTAGATCATATTACAAAAGCATTGAGCAAAGGTGGTAAACATGAGCGGTGAAGTTGAAATTCAATGGCGACAAACCGATATGGTTGAGGTTGTATTGAATGAACCAGATGACTTTCTTAAGGTGAGAGAAACACTAACAAGAATTGGTGTTGCATCACGTAAAGAAAGAAAAATCTATCAGTCCTGTCATATCTTGCATAAGCAAGGAAGATATTTTATTGTACACTTTAAAGAACTTTTTGCCCTTGATGGTAAGAATACTAATCTTTCTTTGAATGATATACAACGTCGTAATAGAATTGTACAACTTTTAGTTGACTGGGGATTAGTTAATATTTCTATAGAAAGCAAAGAAAAAATTTCTGATTTAGCTCCGTTGAATCAGATTAAAGTTTTATCTTTTAAAGAGAAAGGAGAGTGGACGTTAGAGAGTAAGTATAACATTGGTCGTAAGAAAGAAGATTGATGGAACGATTAGTATTTCATATTTTGCAGGACGGTACCGTAGAAGAAACTGTCAGTGGTGTGAAAGGTAGTTCATGTTTGGATCTCACAGAGAAGATAGAAGATGCTCTCGGTGTGGTACAATATAGGAAACAAAAACCAGAATTTTTTCAACAGGAAAATGTCACACTTCAGCACGATCAAAACGAAATTAAAGAGTAAGACTAAACTTGTAGAAGCACTTCAACTTCTTCAGTATGATGTTACTGAGGATGTTATGTTGGAGAATCCTCTAGATCATGAGCACAAGCAATGGAAAGTTGATGTTGCTGTTGGTGATGATATTGGATTTCGACTGAACAAGGAAGGTGTATATGAGTTGGTATCTGATATACAAACTTGGAAGCTACCAATTCCACCAAAGAGATTTTTGGAAAAAGTTACACAATCTTATGCGAAAGTTTCTGTAGTGGATGCCGTACAACAACAAGGATTCACAGTAGTAACCGAATCTAAAAGTGTAGATAACACTATTGAGATTGTAGCAGAGAAGTGGTAAATAATAGTGTGATGCCTTAGGGGTCACATAAACATACGTCGCTCAAGGAGGACACTACGATGGTAACATTCGATTGGGATACCTATACCCCATACATGTTAGGTTTTGATGATGAAATCAATAGAATCAACAGACTTGCATCTTTCGCATCAGGTGGAACAAATTACCCACCATACAACATTATTACTGGATCTGATAATAGAACCATATTGGAAGTTGCTCTTGCTGGATTCGCAAAAGAAGATATTGAAGTTGCAACAGAACAAAACATCTTAACAATTAGATCTTATCCTAAAGAGAAAGAAGCTGTAAAATATGCTCATAAGGGAATCGCTTCTAGATCCTTTAGTAAGAGTTGGCAGTTAGGTGAGGATACTGAAGTTAAAGATGTAGATTATAAAGATGGTATGTTGACGGTTACATTACAGAAAATCGTACCAGAAGAAAAGCAGAAGAAGATTTGGTTCTCAGGAAACAAAGAATTAGAAGCTTCTAAATAAATCATATCGTCGCCGTGAGGAGTCCCTGGCAAAAACCAGGTTGACTCCTCCATTTTTTTGTGATATAATAAATTCAAACGCTTATAGCTATGGCAGTATCTATCGTTACATTAAAGACGGGAGATCGAATCATTACTGAGTTGAAAGAAATCTTTGATGAAGAGGGTGAAGACCGTAAAGGTGTCTGCCTCTTGATGGAAGATCCTTACATCTTAAATCTTGATGATGGTACTCCTCAATATTTAACTGAATCACATGGTATGGAATACCAAGTTAGATTTAGTAAATGGAATCCTTACACTCCAGACTGGCAATTCAAAATTCCATATGATAGTGTAATGACCATTAGCACTCCTGAACCAGGATTGCAAAATGCATATGAAAATAAAATTAAAGAAAAGAAAGAAACTGAAACTGTTAATCCAGAGGTATTAAATGACTGAACCAAATCAAATTCCATTGAGAACAAATCATAATGTTCGTATTGTGAACTTAGCTAATGGCGATAATGTTCTTTGTATTTTTGGTGAACTTCGTAATGAAGAGGATGAGAATAAGGTTGTAGGATATAAGATGGTATACCCATTCAAACTTTCTCTTGGGGAAGTTAATAAAGATAATGGTACTATCCCTATTAATTACCAGAGATGGTGTCCTTTCTCTCCAGTAGAAGAGCATCGTCTTGGTGGAGAACATATTATTAGTGTGGTATATCCTGACAATAATATTCTTGACAATTTTGTCAATAGATTAAAAGAAGCAAATGTAAAAGACGAAAATATTTTCTGGCCAGTGGAGGAGGCATCTGATGGAGATAACAGCGAACCTACTAAAGCTGCATGATGATTGGATTGTTGCTCAGGTAGAACCAGTTGAAGGTGACACTTTACCAGGTGACCCTGATGTCTGGTTAGTTAAACCATATGTGGTAGACTCAGAAGGTCAGCTAACCCCATGGGCAATACATTCATCAGAGACTGAATTTAATGTTAGATCTTCTGATGTTACTATTGTGACCAATCCTAGCAAGGTAATCCTTGCTCGTTACATTGAATGTCTTGAATGAAATTTTACACTAGTGTAGAGCAAGCAGGCAATCGTCTGCTTGTCCGTGGTTATGAAAATGGCAATAGGTACAATGTGAGGGTTCCCTTTAACCCAACGATGTATTTGCCTACAAAGAATTATTCTGAATGGCGTACACTAGAAGGAAATTGTGTTGAACCACATAAGTTTGGTTCTATTACAGAAGCTAGGGAGTTTATAAAGCAATACAAAGAAGTACCTGATTTTGATATCTATGGTAATTCTCGTTTCTTGTATCAGTATATTGCTGAACAACATCCAGAGTTTGTAAAGTTTGATAGTAGTAAGATCCGTGTCTTTACAATTGACATTGAGACTGCTGCTGAAAATGGGTTTCCTGATATAGAATCAGCAGACCAAGAGATATTAGCGATCAGTATTAAGGACTCCTTTACTGGTCGCATTACTGTCTGGGGTGCTAGACCTTTTGACAATAAAGATCCTGAAGTTGATTACATGCACTTCAGATCAGAAGAAAGCATGTTAGGAGCATTCCTTGAATACTGGCAGGAAAATTATCCTGATGTAATTACAGGTTGGAACGTACAGCTATTCGATATGCCGTACATTCGCAATCGTATTGATCGTATTCTTGGTGAGAAGTTCACTAAACTTTTATCTCCATGGAGACTTGTTTCTACTCGTGAGATTTATATTAAAGGACGTAGACAGTTTGCTGTAGATACACTTGGTATATCCACGTTAGACTATCTTGAGTTGTATAAGAAATTTACTTATCAAAACCAAGAAAGCTACAGGTTGGATCATATCTGTATGGTTGAACTTGGTCAGAAGAAGTTAGATCACTCTGAGTATGATACATTCAAGGAGTTCTATGAAAACGATTGGCAAAAATTTATTGAGTACAACATCCATGACGTTCGTTTAGTTGATAAACTAGATGACAAGATGAAACTCATCGATCTTGCATACACCATGGCATATGATGCTAAGGTGAATTATGAAGATGTGTTTAGTCAAGTTCGTATGTGGGATAATTATATTTACGTTGAACTTCTGAAGCGTAATATTGCTATTCCTCCCAAGAAACAAAATGACAAATCTGAAAAATACGCAGGTGCATATGTCAAGGAACCGAAAGCAGGACGCTATGATTGGGTGGTCAATTTTGACCTTAATAGCTTGTATCCTCATCTCATTATGCAATACAATATCAGTCCAGAAACCCTCAGGGAGACTAGACATCCCAACGCAAGCGTTGAAGGGATTCTAAACAAAAAGACTGAGATAGATGGTGAGTTTGCTGTCTGTGCCAATGGAGCACAGTACAGGAAAGATAAGCATGGATTCTTACCATTGATGATGCAGAAGATGTATGACTCTAGGGTCATCTTCAAGAAGAAAATGATTGAGGCAAAGAAACAGTATGAGAAAACTCCTACTGTTGAACTTTCTAAAGAGATTGCTAGATGTAATAACATTCAGATGGCAAAGAAGATCTCTCTCAACAGTGCTTATGGTGCTATTGGTAATGAACATTTTCGTTATTACCGTCTAGCAAATGCAGAAGCTATCACACTCTCAGGTCAAGTCTCAATTAGATGGATTGAGAACAAGATGAATAGTTATCTAAATAAACTACTCTCTACTGATAACGTTGATTACGTCATTGCATCTGACACCGACTCAATATATCTTAATCTTGGACCTCTTGTTACTAAATTTTTTAGTAATAAGTCTAGTGATAAGATTCGGATCGTTGAGCTACTGGACAAGATCTGTAAAGATAAGTTGGAACCGTTCATCGACTCCTGCTATAAGGAGCTTGCGTCGTATGTTTCGGCGTATGACCAAAAAATGATAATGAAGAGAGAGAATATTGCTGATCGTGGTATTTGGACTGCTAAAAAGAGATACATATTAAACGTGTGGGACTCTGAAGGAGTCCGTTATAAAGAACCCAAGATGAAGATCATGGGTTTAGAAACAGCTAGGTCATCAACACCAGCATACTTTAGGGATAAATTATATGCAGCTTTCAAGATCATTATCAGCAAAACAAATGATGAACTTATCTCTTTTATCAATGATGTCAGAACAGAGACCAGAGAACGACCCTACGAGGAAGTCGCATTTCCCAGAGGCGTTAACAATCTTGAAAAATACCGCCACAGAACTGACATCTATAGTAAAGGAACCCCCATCCATGTGAGGGGTGCTCTCCTGTATAATCATTATGTGAGGAAGCATAAGGTAGAGAATAAACATGCCTTGATACAGGAGGGAGAAAAAATTAAATTCATGTACCTCAAGACACCAAACCCACTCCATGAGAATGCTATTAGCTTCTTTGGTGAGTTACCAAAAGAGTTTGGTATTGAGAAGTATGTTGATTACCAAACACAATTTGAAAAGTCTTTCTTGGAACCTTTGAAAAACGTGCTACAATGTATTGGATGGAAGCACGAGAAAACCATCAGCATTGGGAGTTTCTTTGAATGAACAAGAAAGTCTTTGTAGTCACATGGACTAATCATGTGGTTGGACAAGTTAGTTCTCATGACATCAAATGTTTTGAGGACTATGATACTGCTCTTGGGTTTGCTAAGCTCATGAGCAAGGATTATACTTATGTAAACTTTTATGAGGATGAAGCAAAACAATGGGATTCTTAGATTCTGTAATTAAAGATAGTGGAAATGAATATGCAAGTATTGTTAGTGATGGTGTCGCAGCAGGTGATGTTACCTCGTTTGTTGATACTGGGTCATACATTTTTAATGCTGTCGTTAGTGGTTCTATCTTTGGGGGTATTCCTTCCAACAAGGTTACAGCCCTCGCTGGTGAGTCAAGCACTGGAAAAACTTTTTTTGCCCTTAGTGTTGTCCGTAGTTTTCTTAACAATAATCCTTCTGGTGGGGTCATTTATTTTGAGTCTGAGTCTGCTATAAGCAAGGACATGATTGAGAGCAGAGGTATAGATTCCAAACGTATGGTAATCTTTCCTGTTGCTACTATTGAAGAGTTCAGGACACAAGCTACTAGGATTGCTGACAAGTATATGAAGGAACCAAAGGAGGATCGTCAACCAATGATGTTCGTTCTTGATTCTCTTGGTATGCTATCTACATCTAAAGAGATGCAAGATATTGCTGACGATAAACAAGTCAGAGATATGACTAAATCACAATTAATTAAAGGTGCGTTCAGGGTCTTGACATTGAAGTTAGGACAAGCTAATATACCTATGATAGTGACCAATCATACTTATGATGTAATTGGATCCTATGTGCCAACCAAAGAAATGGGCGGTGGTAGTGGACTAAAGTACGCAGCATCCACTATAATATACTTATCCAAATCAAAGGAAAAAGAAGGCACAGACTTAGTGGGTAATATCATTAAGTGTGAAGCTAAAAAATCTAGATTATCAAAGGAGGGATCTAAAGTTGCAACCAGACTTTATTTTGACGAACGTGGACTTGACCAGTATTATGGACTCCTTGAACTTGGTGAAAAGTATGGAGTATTCAAACGGGTGGGCAACCGTATCGCCATTGGTGGTAGTAATGTTTACCCTAAGTCTATACTCAGTAATCCTGAGAAATACTTCACAGACGAAGTGATGGCAAAACTAGAAGAAGCAGCAAAATCTGAATATAGTTATGGTAACTGATACAATTCTGTTTGGTGATTGTCGTGAGACTCTTAATGAGTTTGATGGTAAAGCTAGAATGTGTGTTACTTCGCCACCTTACTATGGTCTACGTGACTATGGTGGTGAAGATAAACAGATAGGACAAGAGCAATCACCAGAAGAATATATTCAATCTTTAGTAGAAGTATTCAGATCGGTACGTGATGTTCTAACAGATGATGGAACACTATGGGTAAATATTGGAGATAGCTATTATAATTATAGACCTGGAAAAGGACAATCATATCCTAAGCAGTCGGTGAGTAAAACCAATCAGAATTTGCCACAAGCATGTAACAAGCGAGCGAATAAGTTAGAAGGATTAAAGGAAAAAGATTTGATTGGGATTCCTTGGATGTTGGCTTTTGCATTACGTTCAGATGGATGGTATTTAAGACAGGACATTATATGGCATAAACCTAATCCTATGCCTGAGTCAGTAAAGGATAGATGTACAAAGTCCCATGAGTATATATTCCTATTTAGTAAGAGCAAAAAATATTTCTATGACAACGAAGCAATCAAAGAACCAGTCAAACAAGACTGGGGAACCAGAGACAGAACTAAAGGAAAATATCATAACGAAGGATCAGGATTACAACCACATTCAGGTCTTACAAAAAGTTATACAACAAAGAATAAACGATCTGTCTGGTCGGTAACAAACAAACCATATAAGGGAGCACACTTTGCAGTGTATCCACCAGACCTCATTGAACCATGTATCAAAGCAGGTAGTGAGGAGGGTGACATAGTATTAGATCCTTTCATGGGATCTGGCACAACTGCTTTGGTAGCTAAATCCTTACAGAGACACTATATTGGTTGCGAATTACACGAAGAGTATGGTAAACTGATACAGAAGAGGTTAAGTGAAAAGTCCTTTGCGAGGTTAAAACTGGATGACTGAGCGTATTGAAGAATCCATCTTGAGAAATCTCCTACATAACGAGGAGTATTATCGCAAGGTGGTTCCATTTCTTAAAGCAGAATACTTTGAGAGCTACCATGAGAAGATCATCTATGAAGAGATTGCTGACTTCGCTGCTAAGTATGACAAAGTTCCTACTAAAGAAGTCCTCACGATTAATTTACAAAATCGTACAGATCTAACTGATGAATCGTTTCAAGATTCGGTATCAGCAGTAAGGGGATTATCAGACGAGTGGGTTGACTACGAGTGGCTACTTGATGCCACGGAAAAGTGGTGCAAAGACCGTGCTATATATCTTGCCCTTATGCAGTCTATCAAGGTTGCAGATGGTGAAGATAAAAAGATTTCCAGAGACGCTATACCCTCCATCCTTCAAGAAGCCTTAGCGGTTTCTTTTGATGAACACATCGGACACGATTACATTGAACAATCTAAAGATAGATATGAATTCTACCACAGAAAGGAGGAGAAGATCCCCTTTGATCTGGAGAAGTTTAACTATATTACGAAAGGTGGTCTCTCTAATAAGACTCTCAACATCGCTCTTGCTGGTACAGGTGTCGGGAAAAGTTTATTCATGTGCCACATGGCTAGTGCCGCATTGTCACAGGGGTATGACGTTCTCTACATTACATGTGAGATGGCAGAGGAGAAGATTGCTGAACGAATTGATGCAAATCTTTTAAACGTTGCTGTTAAAGATATTGTAGATCTACCTGAGGTTCTTTTTACCAGTAAGGTTAATGAGATAGCTAGAAAAACACAGGGTAAACTTATCATTAAAGAATACCCTACAGCATCTGCACATGCAGGTCATTTTAAAGCACTCTTATCTGATCTTAGGTTGAAAAAAGATTTTAAACCTGCTATAATATTCATAGACTACTTAAATATATGTGCAAGTGTGAGGTACAAAGGTGCAGTTGTTAACTCGTATACCTATGTTAAGGCGATTGCTGAGGAGCTTCGGGGTCTTGCTGTGGAATGTAACGTCCCTATTATTAGTGCCACTCAGACTACTCGTAGTGGTTTTGGCAATAGCGATCCAGATCTTACCGATACTTCTGAGTCTTTTGGTCTTCCTGCCACTGCTGATTTTATGTTTGCCCTTATCTCTACTGAGGAGTTGGAACAACAAGGTCGCATCATGGTCAAACAACTTAAAAACAGATACTCAGACCCCACTTCCTCACGAAAATTCATGGTGGGAATTGACAGATCAAAGATGAGGCTGTATGATGTTGCTGATGATGCCTCAGCTATTGGCATCGAAGAAGCTCCTGGTGAGGACTTCCAGCAGTTTGCTGACACACAATCTAGATTATCTAAATTTGCAGAATGGAATGTATAAACTATGACTAAGAATGTTGACTTTAATAAGTACAGTCATTTCGTGGATGCTGTCACAAGCGATTGTTCTAAGGATTTTGTCAGTCTTGCTGACCGTATGGGTGAACTTGACAGAGAGGGTGCCAATATTGAACGTCTTACCACTGCTGGCGTTGGGCTTGCTGCTGAGTCTGGCGAGTTTCTGGAGATCGTTAAAAAGATGGTATTTCAGGGAAAGCCTTGGAACAACGATAACAGAGAGCATCTTATTATTGAGTTGGGTGACGTTATGTGGTATGTGGCACAAGCTTGTATGGCTTTGGACATATCTTTCGATGAGGTGATTGAAGGTAATGTTAAAAAACTAGAGAAGAGATATCCTGGTGGATCATTTGATGTTCACTATTCAGAAAACCGTAAGCAAGGAGACCGCTAATGTTAACAACACAAGTAGAAGACTCATTAAGAGCAGCACAAGAACATCTAAGAGATGCTTTAGCATTTGCAGCACGTGGTGAGAAACCATATGTAGCAAAACATATTGCTACTTTTTTAGCAGACATTGATAATCTTATTGATGCACAAGATCTCATAGAAAATATGAGAGAATATATGGATGATAAAATTAAAGAGAGAGATGATAGCTAATGTTAAACCTCTCCTCTAAATAGTTAGACGAGAGGTTTTCCTATGAAAGCAGGAGATTTTTTTAGAAACGGTGGAAGGTATCTTGATCGTATGGATACCTTCTTTGATAAAGCTTTGAAACGCAATGGAAAGGAGAATCGCTTCTCAACGGACATTGGTGTTGTTGAAGTGGCAGGATTTACTGCGACTACAAAGGATGAAAATACTAAAAAATATATCACTTCTCCCTTTCAAGACTTCTATGATATTAAAGGAAATTCTGGTAAAGAAATTTCTGCGAAGATGTTATTTGATAAAGTGTGTAGGCAAGGTTTTCGTGGTAAAAATGGTATTGAATTTACATGTAATATTCCTGAAGAGAAAGGAATGCCTCGTAGTATAAGTAGTACAGATATTTACTTAGATCTAGAAGACTTTGCAAAAACTGCTGAGTTTGGTGGACAAGTTAAAGGTGGTAAGAAAATTAATATGGGTAATGTGTATGAAGATGATCTTACTCAAGCACTGATTGATCATTGTTCTGGTGTGAAAGTTAAAAAATATCAAGAACATGTCAACATGATTGTTGCTGCTATGGTCAAAGCATATGGAGAAGGACCAACAAAAGCTTTAGGTGAAGGTGGTAAAAACCAAAAACGTCCTCTTAAGAAAAAGGGTAATAATATTGTTATCTCTGCAGGTGGTTCTACCGCCACTAATAATATTGGAGCTACTCTTACAGATATTACTTTAACAGTTGCTGGTAAACCAATATACCTTTCAGTTAAGTTTGGGGATACTTTATCATTCTTTAACTGCGGTATTAAAGGTACAGGTAAAGATAAACTTAATTTATTTCCAGAAGCAAAATTAAAATCAGGTGTAATTCCTGATGATGGTCAAGAATATCTTGACATGTTTGGTATAGATCATGCGAAGTTTTTAACTGTGTTCAATAAATTTGAAAAGGGTTTAACTTCTCCTATAGTAGAGAATCATATTCAAGATACTACACTTGACAATGAAGGAAAAAATGCATTAGAAGATTTGATTGCTAGTGGTGTTGGTTATGGTTATTGGATGGTTCATTATACAGGAAGCAAATTAGAATTGTATGAAATTGATAGAGATTACATGAACAAAGCTTCTAAACTGATTGGAAACACTGTAGAAATCAATTACGGTGGTGCAGGTGGTAAAGCTAAACGTATTGATATGATCTTTGAAACACAAAAATATGAGTTTAAATTTAATATGAGAAACAAACAAGGTGGTGTATATCCTACCCACAGCAATGGAGATTATTGGAAGAAGTAATGGCAAACATTAAACAGCTAAAACATTTAGAACATCTAGAGGATGAAATGCTCAACTATGGAGTTGAGGGTTGTAAAGCTGCTGTATCTTTTTTAAAAGAACTTAAGAAGATGTTAGGTCAGCAGGAGACTCAAGGTTTTATGCAAACCAAATGGGACGGTGCTCCCTCTGTTATTTGTGGTACAGATCCTCAGACAGGATTGTTTTTTGTTGGAACTAAATCTGTATTCAATAAGTCTGATCCTAAACTTTGTTATAGTGCAGATCAGATTGATGGTTGGTATGAAGGGGATCTAGCAGAGAAACTTAAGTTCTCTCTTCGTTATTTTTCTACTCTTGGTATTGAAGGTGTAGTACAGGGTGATCTTTTATTCACTTCTGATATTAAAAAAGAAAAAGTTAATGGGGAAAACTTATATACATTCAGACCCAATACAATTACATATGGTATTCCAGTAGATCATCCTATTGGTAGAGCAGCAGGTAAAGCAAAGATTGGTGTAGTGTTTCATACACATTATAGTGGAGATGTAATTCTTGATATGCAAGCTAGAGCAGGTGCAAAAGTAAATGGATCTGATGAAGTTTTGGTAGTTAAGAATGATACTCCTATGCATAAGGTAGGATTGGATTCTTCTGAAGAAAAAAAATTTGATGGTATGGTTGCTTGTATAGAAAAAGATTGTATGAAGTGTGGTGATTTTCTTAATGAGTTGGTTACTAATACTGGTACTACAGGAGATCAAAAATGGCATATTGCTTCTTATTTGAAGCAGTTTTTTAATGCAGAGATTAAAGCAGCACGTAGTATTTCTAATGTAGATGCTGCTCTTGAAGGTCTTTATAATTTTTATTATGATAAGACTAAAGCAATGCTTGCAAAACTTAAAACTAGTAATACTAAGGTAGCTAAGGCTTCTTTAGTTCATTCTAGTTTAGGTTATCTAGAGAATAATAAACTTAAGTTTAAATCAATGCTTCATTTATATAAGGAACTTCAGGAGACCAAACAATTCATCATAGATAAGTTGGATAAACTTGAAACCTTTAGAACTTTTGTGAAAACAGAGAACGGATACAAGGTGACTGGTCCAGAAGGTTATGTTCTACATAAGGATGGAGACATGATTAAGTTTGTCAATCGTCTTGAGTTTGCCTACAACAACTTTACCCTACAGAAACAATGGCGTTAACATGAGTTATAAATGTCAGAAAATTTTTATTACTTATGGTAGATTCCAACCTGTTACTTGGGGTCACGAGAATAGTTTTAATGCCATTAAAAGTGCTGCTACTAAAGCTGGTTGTGATTATCGTATCTTCATTTCACATACAAATGATAAAATTGAGAATCCTCTTAGTCAAGATATTAAGTTGGCGTGGATGAAGTTGTTACTTCCTGATCATGCTAAGAAAATCATTACTATTAATCCTTCTGACCCACAAACATGTGTAAGATATTGTATGACAGCATCAAAAGATATTCCTAAAGACTATGATGAGTGTGTTTATATGGTAGGATCTGATAGGGTTAATGCCATGCAGTATCTACATAAGTATAATGGTTGCAATCCTAATAGAGCTAATCCTAATAAGAATCCAGATTTTAGTATGAAACATTTTGAAGTTTTATCTACTGGTCAACGTGATGCAGATGGTAAGACCTTTTCTATATCAGGTACAAAGATGAGAAATTGGGCAATTGCTGGCGATGCTAAGGAGTTTAAAAAGGGTCTTCCTAAAGGTAATAAACTGAATAGTGATGGTATAACAAATTTTATGAAAGCAATTAAAGAAGGCATGGGATATTCGGTGGATTAATTATGAAGAACTTTAAGAAGCTACGAGAAGAAGCACTCCGTCAACAACAACGGCAGGATGAAGTTTTTAAAGAAGGTGATGGTGTTATGTCATCACGTACAGGAGACAAAGGACACATTCATAGAGTAGGTGGCAACTATGTCATCATTATTTCTGAAGAAGGAAATATGTTTCGTGAATGGATTAAGAACATTAGATCTATAAATAATACCAGAAGAACCTCCCTTTAAGAAATGAAGAAGCCAGATCCTATTAATAAAGTAAAGCACAGTGACGAGTTTTCATCTGGATTGATGGAACAGTACGGTAAGTGGATGGGCGGCGATTGCTTCCAGAACACTGAAATGCCTGACTTACACGAGGCACCATTTGACGGAATGGATCCACAGTCTAACGGTGCTGAGATTGAAGACACTACTAAGAAAAAGAAGAGTGCCAAGAAAGAAGGTTCTAAAGCACAACTAGCTACTAAAGAAGAAGTAGAAGAAAGAGAAGAGTATGAAATGGATGGTGAGACATATGTCATAGAAAAGATTAAAGGGAAGTGGCAGAAAGGATATAAAATTAAGAAAGAGCATCATCAGAAAGATGCTGAAGGTAATACAATTCCACATGAGGATGAAGCACCTGGAACACCTAGTTCAGTTGAAGAGATTAAAGAAAAGAAACTTGATCCTGTAGGTAAAGCAGATAAAGATATTGACAACGATGGTGACCACGACAAGACTGATAAGTATTTGATCGCACGTCGTAAGAAGGTAAGTAAAATTCTAGGTATGAAGAAAAAGAAATGAAATCCTTCAAGCAATTCCGAGAAGGAGGATTTGATAATGCTGATGAAATAAACGTAAAGGTAAAGAAAAAGAAAAAAGCAGGTTCCAAGACTCCTAAGAATAAAAAATCTGGTAACGTAGAAGTGATGCCTAACATCCCTGATGGGAAGAGAGGAATGACTACAAATGTAACCAACGAATCATTTGAAAGTGGTGTTAACAAGGCACGTCGTGATTATCGTTCTGGTACGCTATTAACTTTCAAACAGTTCATGGCAAAGATAACAGATATTTTAGACGAGTGGGAGAAATAATAAATAGGCTGTGATAAGTTATTATTTAAGATTATGCTATCCTTTCTATTACCACTTGCAACAAAAGTAATTTCAGATGCAGTTAACAAGATCCCTGAAAATGAGGAGCTTGGTGAGAAACTGATTGAAATTTGTATATTAATCCTCGGCAAGGCAGTTAAACTGACCAAAACCGATATGGATGACAAGCTACTTGAGACAGTAAAGTCTGCTATCAAGGCAAGATAACAGTGATATCATGGGGGGTTAATGCTCCCCTTTTTATCTTTTTATAAATAAACATAAGAAATACTCAAATTAAACGAGGAAAACAATGGCTGTATTCGGAACGATTGATGCAGCGACATTTGCGAATAATGTTGGCGTCACAAATGGCGATGCTACCGTTACCAAGAATGCCGCTGACACTGTAAACCAAGGAGATGTACTAGTCCTTGATGGTGTTAACTATATTGTAAGGAGTGTAACAAGCACAACTTCAATTGAATTACACACTACCTATGCTGGTAGCACTGAGGCTGCACTAGCAGGAGCTGTACGTAGAACTCCACCTAAAGATGTTGCAGAATATGTAATCAAAGGTGGCGACAGTAATGTTGGCGAAATTTTATTCGTTGACTCAACTGAAGTTGGACTTGCAGAGAACAAGCAACGTGGTTTGAAAGGACCTGGTTGGTGGAACTATAAAACATATACAGATCATTCTGGTGCTACTCGCCATAAGGCAGTGCATTTAGCTTATGTTTATATTGCTGCTGGTACATCTGGTGACTTCACTGATGATACTAGGGTTGCTGATGTAGCATCTTCTGTTACTATCGGTACACAACCTGCTAGTTCCACATCATCTTCTGGTGCTGGTTCATTTGCGAACCTTGCTACAAGTACAACAGGAACACCTGGAGCACTTGCATATGTTTGGCAACGTCAGACTGCATCTGGTAAGCGTTGGGTTAACCTTGCTGCTAACACAGACACAGGTATTACATACGTTAACTTTACTAATGCAACTCTTTCATACACTGGACTTGCTAGTGATGCACTTGATGGTTACAAGTACAGAGTTAAGATTACCTCTGCTAATGGTACCGAAGAAGTTATCAGTAACGGAGCTGCAGCTCTAACATTCGGAAGCTAATGAATGAATATTCGTGAACTGGACCATGAAAATTGGTTATTCTTTGCAATTAAACATTATAACAACCCGTTGTCCGTCACCTATCAAGATTTTGAAGAGGACTTGAAGAGATTCAAGTATATCAAAAGATTATTGAAAAGGTATGAGACAACGGGAGAGCTGAAGACTCACCTGATACTTAATCATGTAATAGTTTTATATAATGTTTTTGATGATGCAGCAACACCGCTGCTATTTTATAGAGTAGAAGCAACATATTGGTCTATAATCAAGGCGTTCATGTTGTTTCTAAATAGATTACCACCCAAACTTAACGAGGATGTTGACAAGGAATGTCTGAAAGAACTGAACCTAATCTAAAAGAAGAGATCAATTCTGCTGGTGATGGATCTGGACTCCAGTTGCCACCTGCTTTTGTCATGGTAAATCCTAGACAACATCGTAGATATAAGAAAAATAATGAAACCGTTGATGGGCGTACCAAAGGTGCTCGCTCTCTCTTCGACCGTATCCAAAAAAGAAAAATGAAAGAAGAAACTAACGTAACAGAAGCTCTGTCTACAGATACCGAGAGAGCTCAAAAGCAGATCCAGCAAGGTAAGAAACTGGGTCGTCAAAAGGATCTCCAGAAAAAACGTGGAGAAGCTAAAGAAAAGATGATGCGTAAAACCAAAGAAATGGACACGCTCATGAAGGCTCGTTTGTCTGACTTCAAGAAGAAGGCAGGGTCACAAACTAAAAAATTACAAAAAACTAAAGATCATGTAGAACATAAAGGTGATAGTATTATGGAAAACCAAGATGTAATTCAAGTTGCATTGGATGTAGCTACATCAGAATTGAATCCACAAGGTGAAGGATCATTTGCTAAGATCCAGTTTGCTGACAATTCTGTACAGAATTTAGATAACTTCTCTGCTAAGAGAATTGCTGCATGTTATGCACAATTAGATGATGCACATAAGCAACAGTTCCAGTATATGCTGAACAAAGATGCTGCTTCTTATCAGACTGCTCTGGACTTTGCGGTGAGAAATGTCTGAAATTAATGGTGCTATATTAGAAAGATTAGAAAAAGTAGTTGACTCTCTTCAGGAAAACTCCGTGAAGATGGGTCAACTTCTTGCTGTGCATAATGAAAAACTCGACAAACAGGACAGGATAGATGCAGTATTATTCGAGAAAATTGAATCGGTTCACAGGGAAGTTAACAGAAGGTCTGAAGAGATTAAGAAGGGCTGTGAGAGAGATATTCGCCTTGTAGATGACCGCCTTAGGGTCATGGAGAAGAAGATGTGGACTATCTTTGGTGCTCTGTCCATCATATCCTTCCTTGTATCCGCACCAGGACAGGCACTTCTGAGAAACTTGACACCTCAGCAACCTTCTGCTACTATATCAACAGTAGAAATGCCTTCGATTGAGCTATCTTGATGTTAAGTACATAAATTTAATATCTCCTCGTCTGACCCTCTTCAAACGAAAGAAGGCAGACCTTTTTAATTTTAGATGTCCTTACTGTGGTGATTCACAGAAGAGGAAGAATAAAGCTCGTGGGTATTTGTTTAAGATTAAAAACAATTTTACTTATAAATGTCACAATTGTGGTGTTGGTAGGTCTCTCGCAAACTTTATAAAAGATCAAGATTCATCTCTCTATGATCAATATATCATGGAGAAATTTAAAGAAGGCAGCACTGGTAAGGGTACTAAAACACCCAACCCAAAATTCAATTTTAAGGAACCAAAATTTGTTCCAAAAGGAGTTGATCTTGAGAGAATTTCAGAGCTAAATACTGAACATCCAGCACGAGTTTATCTTGAGCAACGTGGTATTAAAGACCTCGATTACTTCTATTATGCTCCTAAGTTTAAGGAGTGGACTAACAAGCAAAAGAGAACATTTGATACCCTAAGACAAGATAGTCCTCGTATTATAATACCATTCAAAGATAAAGACGGAAAACTATTCGGGTATCAAGGTAGATCGTTAGCTCCAAAGGCAAAGATGAGATACATTACGATAATGCTTGATGAGGATAAACCTAAAATCTTTGGACAGGATAGAATAGATTATGAAAAAGCAATTTACATTGTTGAAGGACCGTTTGACAGTACCTTCATTCAGAATTCCGTTGCGATGGCTGGGTCTGATGTTGATATTCGGACGTTTGGCTGGAGCGATCATATTTGGATATATGATAACGAGCCACGTAACAGAGAAATCGTCGCCAGAATCTCCAAGTCAATCGACCGAGGAGATAAGGTAGTGATCTGGCCAAAAAATATACAACAAAAGGACATTAATGATATGCATCTAGCTAGACATGATGTTCAAACTCTGGTAGAATCAAATACCTATCAGGGACTAACCGCAACTCTTAAATTTAACGATTGGAAAAAAGTATGACAAACGGGCATGGAAACACTAAGGTTCTCAAGCGAGATGGGACTGAGAGCACTCTTAATCTTGATAAGATTCATAAGGTAGTAGAAGAAGCTTGCGAAGGTCTGGGGAGCGGTGTAAGTGCCTCTCAGGTGGAGATGAATTCAGGTCTTCAATTCTATGATGGAATTGAGACTAAAGTTATTCAAGAAATTCTAGTAAGATCTGCTAGTGATCTGATTAGTTTGGATGCACCTAACTATCAGTTTGTTGCTGCTCGTCTCCTTCTATATGGTGTATACAAACAGGTATTTGGATCCGAATGGGTTCGTGGTCTTCCTAGCGTATATGACCATGCGTTACACTGCACTGACAAAAGTGTATATGATCAGGATATTCTTGGTAAATACACACAAGAAGAGTGGAGCAAAATCAATTCATGGATCGATCATGGACGTGATGAGCTATTTACATATGCTGGTCTTCGCCAAGTAGTTGATAAGTATCTTGTTCAAGATCGTAGTTCTGGTGTGGTTTACGAATCACCTCAGTACATGTACATGATGATTGCTGTAACACTATTTCAAAATTATACAGACAATCGTTTAGAATACATTAAAAAATACTATGACGCAATCTCAAAGCACAGAATCAACATCCCAACCCCCATCATGGGGGGAGTCAGAACACCCATTCGTCAATTTGCATCTTGTGTTCTGGTTGATAGTGATGACACCCTCGATAGTATCTTTAGCTCTGATATGGCTATTGGCAAATATGTCGCACAGAGGGCTGGTATCGGTATTAACGCAGGCAGAATCAGGGGAATCAATTCTAAAATCCGTGGGGGAGAAGTTCAGCACACAGGTGTGGTCCCCTTCCTCAAAAAATTTGAATCAACTGTTCGTTGCTGTACGCAAAACGGTATTAGAGGAGGATCAGCTACTGTCCACTTTCCTATCTGGCATCAGGAAATCGAAGACATCCTCGTCCTCAAAAACAACAAAGGAACCGAAGACAACCGAGTCCGAAAGTTAGACTACAGCATACAAATTTCCAAACTATTTTATGAACGCTTTATCGAGAACGGAGAGATTAGTTTATTCTCTCCTCATAATGTTCCTGGTCTTTATGATGCTTTCGGAACTGAGTCTTTTGACGAACTCTACAGACAATACGAGTCCGATGAGACCATCCCTAGAAAAACTATTGCTGCCCAAGAATTAATTCTTGACCTCCTAAAGGAGAGAGCAGAGACTGGTCGTTTATATATTATGAACATTGACCATTGTAATAGTCATAGTTCATTCTTAGATAAGGTAAATATGAGTAACCTCTGTCAGGAGATTACTTTACCAACAACACCATTACAACATATTGATGGCGAGGGTGAGATTGCATTGTGCATCTTATCCGCTGTCAATATTGGTAAGATCAATAAGATAGATGAAATTGAAAACCTTTGCGACCTAGCAGTCCGTGGTCTAGAGGAACTTATTGATTATCAGAACTATCCTGTTAAAGCAGCAGAACGTAGCACTCTTGCTCGTCGTTCTCTTGGTATTGGTTACATCGGACTAGCACATTACCTAGCTAAACAGGGATACAAATATGACGATCCAGCAGCATGGAAAGCAGTCCACGATTTATCTGAATCTTTCCAGTATTATCTACTCAAGTCCAGTAACCAAATCGCAAAAGAAAAAGGGAAGTGCGAATATTTCAATCGCACCAAGTATGCAGAAGGTATCCTCCCAATCGACACTTATAAACGTGACATCGATGAGTTCTGTGGGAGTGAATTAAAACATGATTGGGAATATCTTAGGAAGTCTATCTTGGAACACGGTCTTAGGCACTCAACATTGTCCGCACAGATGCCTTCAGAGAGCAGTTCCGTTGTGTCAAATGCAACCAATGGAATCGAACCACCTAGAGGGTTCTTGTCCACTAAAAAATCAAAGAAGGGACCTCTTAAGCAGATTGTTCCGTCTTATGGATCTCTAAAAAACAATTACACATTGTTGTGGGATATGAAAGACAATGATGGTTACATTAAAATTGTAGCTGCCATGCAGAAATTCTTTGATCAAGCAATATCTGGTAACTGGTCTTACAATCCAGAAAATTATGACAATAATGAAGTTCCTGTTTCTATTATGGCAGGTGACCTTCTTAAAACATATAAGTATGGATGGAAGACCTCTTACTATCAAAACACATATGATCAAAAAGGAGAAGAACCTGAATTTACAGAAGAGAAGAAGCAGAGTATAGAGGATTTATTACAGGATATTCTAGAAACAGAGGAAGAAGATTGTGATAGCTGCAAAATTTAGAACCAACGAACCCATGAATAGCACTAGCGTAGAACGCATGACGGTATTTAATACCGACGAAGTAGATACTACTAAACAGAAGATGTTCTTTGGTCCTCCGTTAGGTGTCCAACGATATGATAAGTTTAGATATCCTATCTTTGATAAATTAACACAAAATCAATTAGGCTTCTTCTGGCGACCAGAAGAAGTTTCGTTGCAAAAGGATAGAGCAGATTACCAGACATTAAATGCAACACAGAAGCATATATTTACTAGTAATCTAAAGTATCAGATATTATTAGACTCTGTACAGGGTCGTGGTCCTGGTATGGCATTCATGCCTTACTGTTCTCTACCTGAGTTGGAAGGTTGTATGAATATATGGCAGACCATGGAGATGATCCATAGTCGTTCATACACCCACATTATTAAAAATGTATATGCTGACCCCTCTGATGTTTTTGATCATATTCTAGACGACGAGAAGATCCTTGCACGTGCTCAATCAGTTACTAAAGCATATGATGAATTTCTTAATGCAGCACATGAGTACGATCAAAGCAATCTTTGGAAAGATGGTTGGAGAGATCATGTTAATTCTGAATGGACATTAAATGATCTTAAACGTAAACTTTATAGAGCAGTTGCAAATGTCTACATACTTGAAGGAATCAGATTCTACGTATCCTTCGCTTGTTCTTTCGCTTTCGGTGAACTCAAACTTCTAGAAGGATCAGCTAAAATCATTGGTCTTATTGCGAGGGATGAATCGCAACACATGACTGTAACTCAGAATATTCTTAACAACTGGTTGAAAGATGATGATCCAGAAATGAAGAAAATTGCTGAGGAAGAAGAAGAAACTATCTATGAGATGTTCCGTGAATCTGTAGAAGAAGAGAAGCTATGGGCAGAGTATCTGTTCAAAGATGGATCTATCATTGGTCTTAACGATAAACTTCTCGCTAAGTATGTTGAGTGGACTGCTAATCGTCGTCTGAAGTCTATTGGACTCAAGGCAATCTTTGACACTCCTATCAGCAACAATCCTCTTCCATGGACTGCACACTGGTTGTCTTCTAAAGGACTGCAAGTAGCTCCACAGGAGACAGAGGTAGAGTCGTACATGATAGGGAGCATTAAACAAGATGTCAAAAAAGACACCTTCGCAGGGTTTCAGTTATAACTTTGAAATTGCCCTTGGCAAAGGAAAAGATACAACCTTATTAAAGATAAAGAGGTGGATCAGTAAACAGAAGCCACCTCTTAACACTATTCTCAAATATCTTTTTTCATACATAGAAAAATGGTACTGGGATGGTAAAGTCTTACAGACCATGGCGGGGGTTGATTTAGAAGTAAAAAAACTACATGAACAATGGGAGGAAGATGACAGACAAATCACCCCACACAGAGTGGAGACAGGAGTATTTGGAGATGAAGGCTGGTCTATCGAAATTTCAAACCCAGCTTTTGAAAGAGGGACCGAAATCTCTGTCCCAAAGTTGGTTACTCCAAGCAATGTACGGTCAGTGGAAACGGATGAAGGGGATACCCCCAGACCCAGAACCACCAGATTGCCAGAGCAGCATGAAGGAATGGGAAGAGTCAATCAAGAAATATCAGACCCGTGGGACTAAGTAATGAATCTTTGGAAAAATTATAAAACTGTTGTTGCAGATGTCTTTCCAGATATAAAATTTGTTAAGCGACATGCTGAATGGACTAGTGATAAGAATGTAAACCTGACTGCTGATTTGTATAAGGGTGATCATATTATCAAGTCTAGACAAATTGAAATTTGGGATGATAAATCTTGTAGTATCCATAACAATATAATATACCCTAAGACAGGATCTAATTTACCCTGTTTTGGTATGGATCTCATGGGAATGAGTGACAAGAGAGTTGTTATTGTGTTTGATTTTCAACATCCTGTAGAAAAATACCTATTTTATACACCAGAGCTACCTAAATCTGAGGGTACATATAGATTTTTTGAAGCAGGTAATCATTTCTCTGACAACATTGTTGTTAGATATTGTAAACCAGATGAAGTGGATGAACATTTACCACTATTTGAAAAATATCTGAGGTTTTATAAAAATATGTTGGATGAAAATCAACCAACTGGTACTGACACTTCAGAGTACATTGATTTTGACAAGTATATGATAAGACTTGACCCTATCTCAGGGTATTTGTCCAATAGATTTGGCAAAGAAGAGGCTCATACTTTAATTAAAGAATTCTTTTTCAGTTATGCGACACATAGTTAATGACCTAGCTAATATTATTCGCAAACATCAAGAAACTCTACCTAATATAGAGGAAATGGATGTTGATGATAAGTTTAGAGAAGTCTACAAAGAAACAGAAGATGGTAAACTAACCATTGAAAATGATATGCACGTGTGTACTGGATTACGCAAGGTCCATATGGAAATTGCTAGTCTAGGACCATTAGATATCTTGCATTGTATTTGGTATCCAGATCCTGAGTTTAATTTACCTATTTTTGGTGCTGATATTGTAGCTAATAAGAGTAAGGTCACTGCTGCTATTACAGATATCTCTCCTGTAGATGGTATAGAACATTCAATCTATGAAGATATCTCTGATATTAGTAGATACTATAGTTTTAAACACACTAGAGAGATCCCTGCATGGGGTACTATTTTCTCACCGTACTGTAAGTTCGCAAGATTAGATGATGAAGAAGATATTGATGTATTTTGTAATGTAGTTAACGAATATCTAGATGTATACGTTGGTGCTGTCTGGAAAGCTACTATGAATAGTCGTGGAGCAGAACAGAGATGGATGGCACAGTCTGACTACTGTACTAATCAGAGAAAGAATGATAAAACTAGAAAAATTTTAGAAGCATATTTTGGTGTGCGTTGGGCAGACCAATATATAAACCAAGTATTGTTTGATGAACCATAAATAGCACCATGAGCGTAATAATCTACCAAGAACATTGCGAGTATCTAGAGAAAGAGAATGAGGAACTCAAAGAAGAGGTTCTCTTTCTAAAGACTCAGCTTGAATATAAAACTATGGGTCTTCCAGATGGAGAGCTAAATACTGAGGAGTAATATTATGATCAAGTGGTTAAGGAACGAGTTTACGAAAACCCCTGGATATATGAGGGTAAACCTTTCACTTCTGATGATATTGGCGACCAGTTCGGTTTTGTCTACAGGATTACTAATCTCCAGACAGGTCAACAGTACATCGGTAGAAAATATTTCTACCAGAAACGAAAACCTAAAGGTGGCAAGCGTAGAGTCACAAGCGAATCAGACTGGAAACGATACTACGGAAGCTCTGAAGACCTTAAACAAGACATTAGAAGAGTGGGCAGAGAGAATTTCAAAAGAGAAATCCTCTCAACGCATCCCACCCCAGGTAGAGTCAATTATGAAGAGACTAGACAGCTCTTCACAAGAGGAGTTTTAACTGAATCTCTAGA
>VTLG01011338.1_pt1 | contig 25213 bp, 41 predicted proteins | sample 4694571 | NCBI WGS metagenome assembly VTLG01 (sample SAMN12604809, study PRJNA352737) | marine metagenome | biome: ENVO:00000447; feature: ENVO:00000209|ENVO:00000569|ENVO:01000036; material: ENVO:00002151; isolation source: viral sequences binned using virsorter ...
AAACAGCTAGCCTCACTAACTAACATGAACACTCCTGACTTGGAGCAATCTCCAGATTCTTTTTTAAGACCTGGTGAAACTCTAGAAGATTGGGATGTAACGTTCAGAAGAGCGAATGCTAAAGGTGGAAGTGTTAAACCTCAAAGAAGATTAAAAGCAGCAGGACCATTACTTTTAGCTCCAGCTTTACTTCCATATGCTGCTGCATTTATTGGAACGACTGCCACAGGTTTAATGGCCCAAAAAAAAATTCAAAATTATTTTGAAAATAATCCAGATGCAATGCCTAAGTTTAAAGAATGGGTCTCTAACTTTATTCCAGGTATTCATGGTCCTAAAGATAAAGACCTAGAAGATTTAGAAAAAATTAAAATAGAAAGCTTTCCAAAAGAAGACTGGTCTAAAAGTTTTGGAGACAATGAAGGAACTAAAATTCCAGAACCAGAAAAACAAAAACCACCAGTTTCAGGGGGTAAGATAGACATACCTTTAACAACAGGTGGATCAAAGATTCCAGAATTAAAAAAAGAAGACCTTATTTTTACATCGCAGACCGCAGAAGATGTAGACGGAGAAGAAGTTATAAGTAAGGAAGAGATTAAAGAAACATTTGATAAGTCTAAAATACTTTATGATCAGAAAAAAATGACAGAAGTAAAAGAACTTACAAATAAAGAGTTTGCTGAAAAGGTTGCTAACTTTATTGATACTAAACATGGAGGAAGATTAGAAGCAGCTGTTAAAGATATTTTAGGGGTTACAGAAAAAACTAAAGATGTAGACAATTTAAGACAAAGAATTAATTCATTATTTAAAAACAGAGGAATTGAAAGAGGTATAAGAACTGGAAATATTGCTCCTCCTTCTAATATAGATATTACTTACGATGAAAAAGTAACTTGGTCAGATCTTACTACCAACATTAGTAAGGATAAAAATTATTTAAGAAGAAAAATTAAAAAATTTATTAAAGAAGGAAAACTCGACCCTAATAAATATTACACACTGCAGCAATTAGCAGACGCCTTTGGGATAGAATTTAAAGATAAATCTCAAAGCAATAATATGGGTTATATATTAAGTAATAAATTAAAAGGTGAAATTAGAACTACTAAAACTGGAAAATATCCTTACTATCATTTAGGAGATACTTTAAAAGCTCTTCAAAATAGATTTAAAGATAAGAAAATCCCCGGTAAGGTAAAAAAAGGTTCCGAAAAATATGCTTTTAATAAATCTTTTGATCCAGAACTTTCGCTAGAATTAGTTAATCTACAAGACAGAATAGCTAACCTATCTAAAAATGCTGATATATATGATGATGAAGCTATTCCTCACTGGCAGCATGCGGAAAGTAGAGACAATATGGGTAAATATCCAAACGTATTTAGAGACTCTAATCTTAAAACTCTTCAAACTGCTACATTAGGTCATCCTGGTGTGAATGTAGATCTTATGACTAAAAAAGGATATGAAGCAAAAAAAGGGTCTATCTACAAAGAATTAGAAAAATTAATAGGTAAAAAAGCAAATAAAGAAAATATAGAAACGTGGAAAAAATTAAGTGAGCGAATGAATGATGTTTATATAGACTTTTTTGAAGAAATAGAAAAAAAGAAAAACGATCCTGAAGTAGGAGACTCATATATTGGAGCAGAGAAAACAGTTGTACCTATTAAAATTAAAGTTCCTGAAATTGGGGAAAAATTTAGAAGTGAACATATTTATGGAGATATGTCTAATGTCGAAGAGATTATGGGAGATATTCAAGATATTAATCCATATGCTAAAAAATTAAGTGACTTAAGTCAGGAAGAAAAAGACTTGTGGAGAAAAACAGTCATTAATCAATATCTTGATCATTTAACAGATTTTTATAAAAATGCTGGATACGATGATGAAGATTTAGAAACTTTTGAAGATTGGATTTATGAAGGAGATCCTTCAGGACAAACTCTGTCTTTAGAGGAAAGAAAAAATAAAGCAATTGGCGGCCCTGTTGTTCCTACCATTCCTTACAGAGAAAACTTTGCAGACGGCACTGCTCACGACGATAAATCTGATGAAGAAATTTTAGAATGGATTAAAAACCAAATGTTTGAAATGGAACAAGGTTGGAATACCGGTAAGAGTATTCCAGGAAAAATTCTTGATGTAGCAAGAGTAGATAACTGGCCATACTACGCAGCTCGAATGTTAAGAGCTGGAATGAATGTTGCAGAAGTTTCTGCTAAACTTCCTTTTGTATCAATTGATTTATTACAAAAATTAGCAACACGACCTGCGTTTAAACTTGTGGATGCTAAAACATCAACAGGAGATCCTCTAAATAAATCTGTTGTAGAAATGGGGATGGGTGAAAAATATATGCAAGGGTTTGATGATAGTTGGTTAACAGATCAACCACAAAAAAAATTAAAAGGAACCGGATTATTTACAGAATCATTTAAAGATTTAATGCCAGGCGCATTTTCAGAAAAAACAGGACTAGATTCTTTAATTGAAGGAATGGAAGAAAAAATGATAGCGCAAGGGCAATCTAAATGGCCAACTATTGCTGGTAAGAATATTGAAATGGGATTAGATATAACATTACCATTTGGATATGTAATGGCAGCTCATAAATATAATGCTATTAAAAAGTCTTTAGCTCCTTTTGTTGCTGGTAAAAGTCCTTCGAAAGTAATTGAAGAAGCTTTAACCGAGAAAGGAATGAATAGAAGAGACTTTAATAAACTTTTAGTTACAGGGGGTGCTATTGGTGCTCTTAAATATTTAGGTTTAGATAAATTATTAAAAGGTGTTGCGCGTAACCCGATCCCTGGTCCAATTAAAATGATTGAAAGATCAACCACTAAAATGCCTGTATGGTTTCCAAAATTTATAGATAAGATAAATGATAAAATGACATATCACGGTGATGGTATGTGGTCGTTTACAGGTACAGATGATTTCCTTCCAGGATTTCATATAGAAAGAATTGGTGATGATTATCATATCAGTGGGAAAAATTCTTATGAACAAGATTTCCAAATTACATATGAGTCTCCTAAATGGGAAGGTGATGCAGATGGATCATATTATAATTCAGGAGAATTTATAGTTGAAGATTCTGTTCCAATGCGTACAGGTCCTGACGATGCGGATTTTGATGGTGAAGTAGTAGAAGAACTTCATAACGTTTTAGGTGGTACTAAAGAACTGGAAGAAATTGGCACTGGACAAAAAGTTAAAGAAATGACTAAAGGGGAAAGACAGGTTGATTGGGCTGAAGGTAGAGCTCAAAGTGCTTGGGATGAAGCAAGAGATGCAGGAGAGTTTGATGTCGAATAAAATGGTAAAACCAAAGAGATTAACTAAGACAATTCCTCCTTTAAAAGGACCAGTTCCTCAAGGTTTGCCTTATGGCAAGAAACCTGTTATAAAAACCAACAGTGGATTAAAAAATGGCAGATACTCCGGAAGATAGAAAATTTTCGCCTATGGAAAAGGCATTACCAGGTATACCAGGTGTAGACCTAGACAAGGATGATGTTGCGTCTGACGTAAACGTTGAAGTAGAAGGACAAGCGCCTTCACCAGAAGGTGGACCAGCAATTACAGAATTAGCAGATGGTGGAGTTGAAGTTAACTTTGACCCTACACAATTGATGCCAGGAAATCCTGATGATCATTTTGCAAACCTAGCCGAAATGCTTCCTGAAAATGTTTTAGGACCTTTAGCATCGGATTTATATGAAAAACAAATGGACTATAAAATGTCCAGAAAAGATTGGGAGAATACTTATATTGAAGGGCTTGACTTACTTGGATTTAAGTACCAACAGAGAACACAACCCTTTCAAGGGGCTTCAGGTGCAACTCACCCAGTATTAGCAGAAGCAGTTACACAATTCCAAGCACAAGCGTATAAAGAATTATTACCGGCACAAGGACCTGTAAGAACACAAATTATGGGGATGCCTACTCCACAGAAAGATCAACAGTCTCAAAGAGTTAAAAATTATATGAACTACATGTTGATGAATCAAATGGATGGATATGATGAAGATTTTGATAGAATGTTATTCTATTTACCATTAGCAGGTTCTACATTTAAAAAAGTTTTCTTTGATGCTGTTAAACAACAACCGGTTTCTCAATTTGTACAAGCAGATGATTTATTAGTTCCATATAGTGCAACTAATATTGAAGATGCAGAATGTGTTATTCACGTTTTAAAAATGTCTGGTAATGAAATTAAAAAACAACAATACGCAGGTTTTTATAGAGATGTAGAATTAGGAACACCACAAATGTTTGAAGACCCATTAAGACAAAAAGAAAAAGAATTAGATGGGCAAAAGAAAACTAAACCTGAAGATATTTACACTCTTTTAGAGTGTCATATAAATTTGGACCTGGAGGGTTTTGAAGACGTTAATCCACAAACTCAAGAACCAACAGGTATCAAACTACCCTATATCGTAACCATCGATGCAGGTAGCCGTACAGTTCTTTCTGTAAGAAGGAACTATGCGCCCAACGATCCGACTAAAAAGAAAACCCAATATTTCGTCCATTTCAAATTTCTGCCTGGACTAGGGTTTTATGGTTTCGGATTAATACACATGATTGGCGGATTGAGCAGAACCGCAACGGTTGCTCTCCGCCAATTATTAGATGCTGGTACACTATCTAATTTACCAGCTGGATTTAAAATGAGAGGTATTAGAATTAGAGATGATGCTTCTCCTTTACAACCGGGAGAATGGAGAGACGTTGATGCTCCTGGTGGAAGTTTAAAAGATTCATTTATGAACTTGCCGTATAAAGAACCTTCTCCAGTTCTTATGCAATTACTAGGAACAGTAGTAGCGGCAGGACAAAGATTTGCATCCATTGCTGATTCGCAAGTTGGTGATGGAAACCAATCTGCTGCAGTTGGAACAACTGTAGCTTTATTGGAAAGAGGCTCTAGAGTTATGAGTGCAATACATAAAAGATTGTTTTCATCTCTTAAAGAAGAGTTTCAATTACTAGCAAAAATATTTGCTACTTCTTTGCCACCAGAATATCCTTATGATGTTGTTGGTGCACAAAGAACAATCAAATCAGCCGATTTTGATGATAGGATAGACATTCTTCCTGTAGCGGACCCAGATATATTTTCACAAACACAGCGTATAAGTGTAGCTCAAACTGAATTACAGTTAGCTATGTCAAACCCAAAAATGCACAACTTATATGAATGTTATAGACAAATGTACACGGCTTTAGGAGTGAAGAATATTGATGCAATATTACCACCTCCTCAACCACCGGTTCCAAAAGATCCTGCGTTAGAGCATATTGATGCTTTAGCACAGAAACCTTTTCAAGCATATTCAGGCCAAGATCATAGAGCGCATGTTACCGCGCACTTACATTTTATGGCTTTAAATATGGTAAGGAATAATCCTGTCATCATGGCTGCAGTAGAAAAAAATATTTTAGAGCATATTTCATTAATGGCTCAAGAACATACTCAAATGGAGTTTCCACAAGAAATGCAGATGTTAACTCAATTACAACAAATGTCTCAACAAAGTCCTGAAATGCAACAACAGCTTGCACCTCAGATACAAGACATTACTCAAAAAATTGAAGCAAGAAAAGCTATATTGATTGCTGAAATTACAGAAGACTTCATGAAGGAAGAGAAGAAAATTACTTCTCAATTTGATCATGATCCATTACTTAAACTTAAATCAAGAGAAGTTGATTTAAAAGCTATGGATACGGTCAGAAAACAAGAGGAAATGGAGCAAAGAAAAGCAGTAGAACAAGCTAAAATACTATCTAGAGAAGGTATTGAGGATGATAAGCTTGATCAAAACGAAGAATTAGCTATACTACGAGCTGATACATCTTTAACAAAACAAGAAATGGCCGATGAAAATAAACGTGTCATTGCTAGAATGAAAGCTAAAGATGTTAGAACTTTAAAAGGTCCAAAATCTTAGGAGGATAAATGACAAAGAACGGTAAAGAACCATTCTACAAAGGAGTTAATCAAAAACAATTCGTCAATAAAGATGGATATCTTAAAGGCGGTGTTGAGATTAAAATCCCTGAAGAGATCCCAACAGTAAACAAAGTTGGTGGTCAAAGAAGAATGCTTGCTGACAAAAAGTCAAAAGTTAAGTGGTATTAATTTATGGCTTGGTTCAGTTTAGCTAAGATCGCGTTACAAGCGGGATCACATATTTATAAAAAACGTCAAGAGACAAAAATGGCGATGGCGGATGCACAACACATGCACGCATCTAAGATGGCCCGAGGTGAGGAAGCTTACCAGGGCAAACTTTTAGAAGCCCGTCAAAACGACTATAAGGACGAGGTCGTTTTATTAATTCTCACACTGCCCATTTTGGTGCTCGCATATGGGGTCTGGTCAAACGATCCGGAGGCTATGAGCAAAATTAAGATTTTTTTCGAGCATTTCCAGGCGCTCCCATCATGGTTCACTAATTTATGGATCCTTGTATGTGCGTCAATTTTTGGTATAAAGGGAACACAGATATTTAGAAACGGTAAAAAATAAGGAGCTAAAATGGCAAACACAGGAAGAATGAACCTACTTGAAGAAGAAGGTCGTATCAAATCTGAACCTCAAACTAAAAACGTCAAAGCTGAAGAAAAAAGAGTAGTTGGCGAAATAAAAAAAGGCTACAAAAAAGGTGGTCGTATTGGGTTTAAACATGGTAAGTGGGTGTCAAAACCTAATCCGCATATTGATATGCATCAATATGTTGATAAAAAAACTGGCAAAGAAGTCGACGATGGAAAACCCGGAACAAGTAAAACTATTAAGGGTTCTGAAATGAAAATATCAAAACGTCAAAGACGTTTCGGCCCATCAAAAGGAAGTGGTAGACCTAAGGGTGGTTGGACAGATTAATTAACGGAGGAAACAATGACTGAAATAACTAAAGATGACAGAAAAGAAGAGTTACAAAACAGGTTAAAAAATATACCCAAGGCTGCCAAACCACCTAAATTCAGACTCAAAATCATAAAAGAAGGTCCAACAAAAAAACACACAAGAGTTGAAATTCAAAAAAGACCTAAGGGTGGTTGGACAGATTAATTAACGGAGGAAACAATGAGACAGAACGGCGTAAGAAGTAATGTTAGATTTCCATATGCAAGTAGAGCTAAAAAATCTACTGGCGGAAAATCTCAAGGTTACAACGACAGACTGGATGAATCATTAGGCGCAAGAGATGGTAAAAAATCTCAAACCTTTAAGGCTCGAAGAGATGAGTCTAAAGGTATGGAAAAAGCTTCTGGTAAAAGAGCTTATTCTGCCGTGTCTACTATGGATAAATCCTAATGAGTTATCAGGATAAAAAAGCATTTCCTGATGCTGGAATGAAAAAATATTTTTCATCTAATAAAGATTTATATCCTAGTGGTGGAATTCCAATTAGAACGAATTTTAGCACTGGTGGGAATGAACAAATGAAAAAACATGCTAAGCATCATTCAGATAAACATATGTCTCATATGAAAGCAAATATGAAAAAAGGAGATAGTTTTAAAAAAGCACATAATAAAGCTATGAAAAAAGTAGGTGTATAATGGCACATTATGATTCAACATCACATAATCCAAGACTCAAAGGTAAACCAAAACCTTTAAGTTCTCAATCACCTCATTTATCTGTTTATAAAGAAGGTGGTAGAGTTGGCGCTAAACATGGTGGCGGCAAAGATCATTGGATTCAAGATGCTACTAAAGGTATGAGAAAAGATAAACCATGCACAGGAAAAAAATTCGGGAGTAAAACATGCCCGCCAGGTTCTAAAAGATATAATTTAGCCAAGACTTTTAGATCCATGAATAAAAAAGGTTAATGGAAGAAATATTAAAATTAAAAAGACAGATTAAAAATACTTTAGGAGCAATAACACTTGCACTAACTTCAGGGGCAGGGGTTGACAATTTTGAAGCTTATAAGTATATGTTAGGACAAATAAACGCTTACGAAGCAATTTTACAGGAAATTTCCAACCTGCTTGAAAAAAAGGAGCAATATGAAAAACACACAGGAAACGTCATCGACATCAACGACAGACATACCAAAAATTAAATCAGCATTAACAGATAAATACAAAGAAGAATCATCTAAGTTGCCTAAACCAACTGGTTGGAGAATTTTAGTTCTTCCTTTTCAAGGGAAGAAAAAAACTAAAGGAGGAATTCTATATTCCGATGAACAAGTCGATAGACAACAACTCGCTACAGTATGTGGAAACGTACTAGAGATGGGTCCCGATTGTTATAGGGATAAAGAAAGATATCCCGATGGTCCGTGGTGCAAAAAGGGAGACTGGGTAATATTTGCTCGGTATGCAGGATCTCGGTTTAAAATAGAGGGTGGAGAAGTAAGACTGTTAAACGATGATGAAATCATCGCAACAATTAAGAACCCAGAGGATATAATCCATGAGTTCTAATTTCTACATAGGAGGAAACTATGCCTGATCAAGAACAACAATCAGACAAAAAAGAAGAAAAGTTAGTTCCACTTGATACAACAGGACCAGGAGCCGAAGTTGATTTACCAGATGATACGGTAAAAAAAGACGAAACTCCCGCACCTGAAGTTAAAACGGAACCGGAACAAGAACCAGCAATAGTTACTGAAGTACCAGCAGAACCAGCAGAACCAGTAAAAACGGAACAAGAGCCACAAGAAGAACAAAAACTAGAAGAGTATAGTGAAGGCGTTAATAAACGTATTGCTAAACTAACTAGAAAAATGAGAGAAGCTGAGCGTAGGGAAAAAGCTGCGCTTGATTATGCACAGGGTGCTAAACGTGAAATCGAGATTATGTCCGATAAGTTTAGAACTACTGAAGAAAAGTATGATAAAGCTTTCTCTGATAAAGTCTCTCAACAACTTAAATCAGCACAAGAAGAATTAGGTCAAGCTATAGAATCAGGCGATGCTGCTAAACAAGTTTTAGCAAATAAGAAAATCGCTGCTTTATCTATAGAAGAAGCTAGATTATCTGCCGCTGAACAGTATAGAGCAGACACTAAACCTAAGACTCCTGAGGAGCAGGATTATCTTAGACATAGGGAAACACCTTCAACCCTTCCAAGAGAACACGCGGCTCGGGGAACACCTGATCCAAAAGCTGAAACTTGGGCAGAAAAGAATAATTGGTTCGGTCAAGATCGAGCTATGACATTCACTGCTTTTGAGATTCATAAAGATCTCGTGGAAAAAGAAGGTTTTGATCCTAAATCTGACGAATATTATAAGGAAATTGACAAGCGAATAAGAGTTGACTTTCCTCATAAATTTGATAAGAGTGATTATAACTCGACCAAAACCGTTCAGACGGTTGCTTCAGCGACTTCATCAGCTGCTAGAAGTATAAAACCAGGTCGCAAAACCGTGAAGCTCACGTCTTCACAGGTAGCAATAGCTAAAAAGCTAAACGTGCCACTCGAAGATTATGCGAAACAATTATCCATGAAGGAGGTATAAGCATATGGAAAAACAAACTAAAACTCCTCGTGCTCAACAAACTAGGTCTGAATCTGAAAGACCAAAAGTTTGGGTGAACTCATCTCACTTAGATGCACCTAAGTGTCCAGACGGCTTTAGACAGCGTTGGATTCGTTATGAAACGATGGGACAAGATGATACTAAAAATATCACGTCCAAGTTAAGGCAGGGTTGGGAACTCGTAAGAGCTGATGCCTATCCTGATCTGAACTATCCCGCAATAGAGTCCGGTCGGTACAAAGGTTACATCGGAGTAGGTGGTCTAGTGTTGGCTAGAATACCAGAAGAACTCGCACGTCAACGTGACGCTCACTTTAGTAAGCTCACGAAAGACAAACAGGAAGCTGTTGAAAACGAGCCTCTGAAGGACCAGCATCCAAGTATGCCAATGAGTAATCAAAGGCGTACTACGTATAGTTTCGGTGGTGGCAAAAAAGAATAATTCTTTTCAAACTTTCCGAATTTAAATTAACCCGTTTACATGTAAAAATGTGAACAACTATGGAATAGGTAAACAACTATGGCAAATAGACAAACTGTGGGCTATGGCTTAAAACCTGTAAATACGCTTGGAAATACTCCAGCTACTTCAGGTCAGTCAAAGTACACAATCGAAACCGGTCATGCGGCTGCTATTTACAATGGTGAGCCAGTTTTGCTAATCGTTTCTACGACAGCAGGTACTGGTGGTTTTCTTAACACTGCGGCAGCAGGTACTACAGGTGATCTTCTTGGAGTTTTCAATGGTTGCTTCTACAATGCAGCAACTACTGAGAAACCAACTTGGAGCAACTACTACCCAGCTGCAACAGCACCAGCAAATAGCGAAAACATAACTGCTTTCGTTAACGACAACCCATTCCAGGAATATCAGATCGCACTTAGCACAGCTATTAGTCCAACGACTATTGCTGGAAAAGCGGTTCTTGCAGGATTAGTGATCCCTACATCTGCTTCCGGTGAAAGTACTGGAGGAAGATCGAACATCAATGCTGATTATGGAAACATTGCAGCATCAGCTAAAAACTGGAGAATCTTACGTTCAGCTGAAGATCCTGATAACTCAGACTTCGCATCAGCATTTGCGAATATTATAGTTATGCAAAACTGTAAATATTCTCAACTTGTTGTTGGAGTCTAATAGGAGCATAACGACATGGCAATATCACGAGCACAGCTAGTTAAAGAACTAGAACCCGGTCTGAATGCACTATTCGGCCTGGAATATAAACGTTATGAAAACGAAGCAAGTCAGATTTTCGACAACGAATCTTCTGACAGAGCTTTTGAAGAAGAAGTAATGTTATCTGGTTTTGGGACTGCAGATGTTAAACCTGAAGGTAGCGGCGTTCAATACGACGATGCACAGGAAACATACACTGCTAGATACACTCACGACACAGTAGCATTAGCATTCGCGTTGACAGAAGAAGCTATCGAAGATAACCTCTACGACAGAATCTCTTCTAGATACACAAAGGCTTTAGCACGTTCAATGGCGACATCAAAACAAGTTAAAGGTGCAAACGTACTTAATAATGCGTTCCAAGCTTCCGGCTACAATGGCGGAGACGGCGAATCATTATGTGGTAACGCTCACCCTACACTTAATGGTAACCAAACTAACATCCCTACTACTGCAGCAGACTTATCTGAAACATCTTTAGAGCAAGCGTTGATTGACATCGCTTCTTTCCAAGATGAAAGAGGTCTTAAAATTGCAGCTCAAGGAATGAAAATGATCATCCCTAAAGAGCTTCAGTTTACTGCTGAGAGAATTATGAAGTCTCAAGGTAGAGTTGGTACTGCGGATAACGATATCAATGCTGTTAAAAGCATGGGTATGGTTCCTCAGGGATTTGTAGTTAATCACTACTTATCTGATACTGACGCTTGGTTTATCAAAACTGATGTACCAAATGGAATGAAGCACTTCGTTAGAGCACCATTAAAAACAGCTATGGAAGGCGACTTCGATACTGGAAACGTTAGATACAAAGCTAGAGAAAGATACAGCTTCGGCTGGTCTGACTGGAGAGGTATCTACGGAAACCAAGGTGCTTAATAACTAATTAAGTCTTTAAACTAATATTAAGGGGCGGCTTGACCGCCCCTTTTTTTTGTGTTATGGTAAAAAATCAAAAGGTAATAATGAAAACATTTAGAATACAGATAAGAGCTTACGGTTATTATGCCGATTTTAAGGTAGAATCGAACGACACTCCCGAAGATCTTGAAAAAGCTATTATTGACAAACTGGGACAAAATGTTGTAAAGTGGGACAGTGCTGGAGAATTTTTTGGAGGCACTAACTATATTACCTATGAGGAGGTCCAAGACTATGGTAACAGACCTATACAAACAAAAAAGGTCCTTGGAGTTGAACTGGCAACAGGAGTATAATGAAAATGGTAAATATACTCTCAATATGGTCCAGATTGATAAAAAGGTGCAAGAAGTTATTGCAGCAATTAAGGCAGAAGAGTCTAAAATTGCTAATAGGGAAAACGCAATAACTAATGCTGCACCATCAGTATCAATAGCAACTTAAGGCTTTTACAAAATCACACAAAATACCCTGGGATACCTTGCACTCTATTAAAAATTAGAGTATATCTAACTTACTATACAATTAATTAAACAAACAATGAGTACTGACGCGTATAGTCGACATCCCTAGAGGACAGTATTCAGATATTCTAGGAGGAATATTATGGCAAACACAACTTTTTCGGGTCCAATTTTAGCTGGTGGTATTAAAAATACTACTGGTACTACTGTTGGAACGGATATGAAAAACACAGGATATGTGTTGATGTCACAAACTGAAGCTGTTGATCAAACAGCTGGTACTGACACAACAAATATAATTATCCCTGCAAACAGCCAATTGGTTTCTGCACAATTATATGTAAGTGTTGTATGGAATGGATCTGCATCGACAGCAGGTTTAGGCTATGTTGGTGACGCAACTGCATTTACTTCAGCTACTGGTGTAGCGGGTGGTACTTTAGGTGTCATCGATATTACAGCTGGAGCTAGTAAAGCAAGAGTTGATGCATGGGCAGATGTTGGTTCTACGGATAGAAGATTACTTTTAACTAATGGAAATACCGGAACAGGTGTTGGTTGGTTAACGGTTACTTATATTCAAAACGTTAACGTCGGTTAATAAATAATTAAAGATGCTCCTTCGGGAGCATCTTTTTAGGAGATAAAAACATATGTCATATAATGGAATGGCGACGCCAGTAAAACAATTTTATACTGAAGCTAGTTCAAGATTAGCTACTCTAACAGGTGGTTCTACTTATCCAGATAAGATAGTAATGCTAAAAGGTGTTACAATCAATGCAGGAGCAGCTAATTGTTCTATAAAAATATTTGATGGTTCTGATAATACTGGAACTTTAAGATATCAATTTAGAGGTTTATCTGCTGCAAATGAGGTTTACCAAGAGTATATAGCTGCAACTGGAATTAAATTTGATGCAGGAATGTATATTGAATTTCAAACTGGTGGCGGTTTAGGAGCAACTACTTCTGTACAAGTAATCTGGCAGTAGGAGGTCAATAATGGCGACGTCCGGTACGGTAAGTTTTGACTTATCAATAGAAGAAATAATTGAAGACGCATTTGAACGTTGTGGTGGTCAAGGAAGATCAGGGTATGATCTTAAGAGCGCTAGACGTTCATTAAATATTTTATTGTCCGAATGGGGCAATAGAGGTTTACATTTTTGGGAAGTAGCTAACGTCAGCATTAAATTAAATGAAGGTCAAAATCTTTATAGAATATATAAAGATGAAACAGCTAGAAATAGTGTGACTACTAATCCTACTAAAATAGGGGATAGTGCAGATTATTTATATAATGCTACTGATGTATTAGAAGTGGTTTATAGAAATGATCTAACTGAACCAACTGATACTACTATGTCCAAAATAGATAGATCTACTTACCAAGCATTAGCAAATAAAGAATCAAAAGGGACTCCTTCCCAATATTTTATACAAAGATTTAGAGAATATACTGATTTAACTGTTTATATGGCACCGAGTTCAAGTACCAATAAATATTTAAATTTTTATTATGTTAAAAGAATTGAAGATAGTGGAGTATATTCAAATAATCCAGATGCTCCATATAGATTTTTACCAGCGATGACTTCTGGTTTAGCATTTTATCTAAGTCAAAAAGTATCACCAGATAGAACACAAGCTTTAAAATTATATTATGAAGATGAACTTAATAGAGCTTTAACAGAAGATGGATCTCCTACAAGTTCTTATGTAACTCCAAAAGCTTATTATCCATCAGTGAGTTAATTATGGGAAAATACGCATCAGGAAAACATGCTATAGCCATTTCAGATAGAAGTGGTTTAAGATTTCCTTACAGAGAAATGGTTAAGGAATGGAATGGCATGTGGGTGCATTATACAGAATACGAATCTAAACAACCACAATTGGAATTAGCTGTTATAGGGGCCGATGGAATTGGCTTAGAACATCCAAGACCAGAACAACGAGCCACTCCAACTGTTCCAGTAATGCTTCCAGCAAATCCTTTTGAAACATACGCTGCAGGTAGTGGTATAATTTTTGTTCATTCTCCTAACCATATGAGAAAAGAAGGAGATACTGTTAGATTTAGAGGAACTCCAGATCAATCATCAAGTACGGGTAGTTCAGATTTCCCACCAACGGGAAACAATGGATCACCTGGTTTTTCTAATTGTAAAGATATAGATGGAATTCCTGGTTCTAGTATTTGTAATTCAAGTGGATATGTAATTGATGTAGGAAAGGGAGTTCCCGTAACACAAACTACATTAGTTGATGCATTAGATGCTACTCAAACTACAGGAATTAAATTAACTAATTCAACATCTTTTTCTGCTGTAACAACAAATGATTTTTTACGTCAAGCAATTATGGTTGACAACGAACTGATAAGATATACAACTATTGCAAGTGATGATACTTTAGGGCAAGTAAGTCCTGAAGCAACGTCCATAAATCCTAATGTGGTTACCAGAGGAGCATATGGCACTACAGCTGCAACCCATAATGCGGGTGCAACGGTGACATTGATTGAAGATCCAGATAACTATTTTCAATTTAGTCAAGCTACAAATGCTACAGTAGGAGGAATTGAAGGAGGAGGATTTCCAGTTTCAGCTGGTCCTGTTACTATTACACCATGACATATGCAGAATTAGTACAAAAAATTAAAGATTATTGTGAAGTAGATGATACAGTATTTACATCAACTATTGTGGATGGTTTTATAGAAAACGCTGAATTTAGAATAATGACAGACGTTGATCTAGATGTCTTTAGAAGAAATGATTATTCTACTTTAACCGTAGGAAATGAGTTTTTAACGCTTCCAAATGGTATCTTATTAATAAGATGGCTAGAAACTTATAATAGTTCTACAGGAGCTAGAGAGACTTTAATGCAAAAAGATGCCTCTTTTATTGATGAATATACAGCCAATAGAACCACACAGGGTAATCCTAAATTTTATGCCTATTGGAATGAGACTAAATTATTATTGGGTCCAACCCCTAACGCAGCCTTGAAAGTTGAGTGCGCTTATGTTAAAAGACCTAATACATCAGATGGAACTAAACTAGATTCATCTAACACAACTACGTATATAAGCTTAAATGCTCCAAATACGCTCTTGTTTGCTTGCCTGGTCGAAGCATCCAGTTTCTTAAAAGACAAAGACCTGCTAAATACATATGAAGGTCGTTATCAACAATCCTTAACTGGATTAGGTATCGAACAACAAGGTAGAAGAAGAAGAGACGAATACGTGGACGGAGAAATTAGACAAAAACTAAGATCTGTTCCACCTAGTCCATAATAATATAAGGAGTAAAAAATGGCAAATACGGTAATGACTAGTTTCAAAAAAGAACTATTAGAAGGAGTCCATGACTTCGAAAATGGTGGTGATACATTTAAACTAGCTTTGTACAATAGTTCATATACAGGAAACACTGCATCAACTACAGTTTATACTACAGGTAATGAAGTCGGTAACAGCGGAACTTATTCTGCTGGAGGCGGAACTTTAGGTACTCAAGCAACATCAACTGATGGTACGACTGCAATTGTTGACTGGGCTGATCTATCTTTTACTAGTGCTACTATTAATGCAAGATATGCATTAATTTATAATAGTAGTGAAAGTAACAAAGCTTGTTGTGTATTAGATTTTGGTTCTGATCAAGTGTCTACTGCTGGAACATTTACAATTCAGTTCCCTGCAGCGGGTGCAAGCACAGCTATTATAAGAGTAGCATAGGAGATTAAATGGCGTTTAAAACAGATGATCGGGTTAAAGAAACCTCGACAACTACAGGTACTGGTTCGTTTACATTAGCTGGTGCGGTTTCAGGTTTTATAACTTTTAATGCAGGTATAGGAAACAGTAACTCTACTTATTATACTATCGTTGGGGAAGATAATCCTGACGAATGGGAAATAGGTATTGGAACTTATACTCATTCAGGTACATCACTATCAAGAGATACCGTAATTGGTAGTAGTAATGGTGGGTCTAAAACTTCTTTTACAGCTGGAACAACAATAGTATTTGTTTCATTACCTTCAGAAAAAGCTTTGATGAAGGATGATTCTGGCAACGTAGTATTTGGAGATAACTCCAGTAATGTAGCTTTTAACGGAGATGTTTCCGTTGGTGCATTATTTAAATTACCAACTAATACAGCTAATAAAATATTAGTTGCAGATGGTACTTCATTTGAAGAAGTTGATATGTCCGGAGACGCGACTATCGCTACAGGTGGAGCATTAACATTAGCGAACACTGCAGTGTCGGCAGGTTCATATACTAATGCAAGTTTAACAGTCGACGCAAAAGGAAGATTAACAGCAGCATCGAGTGGATCTGCAGGGGCAAGCCAAGGTTTTGCCGTTGCAATGGCCGTTGCTTTGTAGTCTAAAAATGGTAAATATTTAATATGGCTCAAAACTTTAGAAACTATCTAAAAAGAAACACTGGTACAACACCTGTGGACCTTTTAGGAGGTGCAGTAGGTTCGAGTACTTATGATTGTATTGTCAGTTTAAGATTAGCTAATGTTACCACTTCTACTATTGAAGTAGATGTCTATATTAAAGACACTAATGATTTTTATTTAATTAAAAATGTTCCCATTGTAAGTGGTGGATCATTAGAATTAATGGATGGTGGTAGTAAGGTTGTATTACAAGACGGACAACAATTATATGCAGTATCCGATACAGCTTCATCTTTAGATACAATAGTTAGTGTAGTTGATCAAATTAGTTCATAGGAGGAATCATGGCTTATTTAGGAAATGCCCCAAAAAATAATTTATTAACCATGAACTCTTCGCAGTACAGTGGTGATAATTCAGAAACAGATTTTACACTTTCACAATCCGTAGGAAACGTTAACGAAATTGAAGTCTATGTTGGAAACGTCCGTCAGGATCCGTTTTCAGCTTATTCAGTAACCGGTGGAACAACTTTAGCTTTTACCGCAGCCCCTCCAACAGGCACTAATAATATTTACGTAGTATACCAAGGTAAAGCTGTAGGTACGACTACACCTGGAGAAAATTCAATTGAATACGGAATGATAAAATCAATCAATGGTGGCTATGAAAATTTAGCAACTATATCAACTTCTATTACTGTTGCAGCAACAGACAATATGATGTTGTGTGGTCCTGTTAGTATGACAGGCACTGTTACAGTGAACGGAACTTTAACGATAGTATAATGGCAACTTTATTTGTAGATAAATTAGACCCGCAATCAGGAACAGCTTTAGAGATAGGAACTTCTGGAGATACAGTCACTGTACCTTCAGGCGCAACTTTTAATGTGGCTGGAACTTTACAAAGCGGTGGGGCTGCAGTATCTAACACTCCTTCCTTTCAAGCTACGGTAAATGGATCACAGACTATAGCAACAGGAACAGCAACTAAAATAGAATTTGATACTGAAAATTTTGATACGGACGGAACATATAATGTCAGCTTATATAGATTTACTCCTGCAGTAGCAGGTAAATATTTAATTCATGGAAGAATTGGTTGGGCAGATGAACCTGTTGAAGATAAATCACAAAATACTCAAATTTTTAAAAATGGCAGTTTAGTTTTTCAAGCTAATAGAAGAACAGCAGCGTCAACAGGAAGAGACGCTACTGTTGCTTGTATAGCTATAGTAGATTTAGGTGCAAGTGATTATGTAGAAATTTTTGGTTATCACAACTCAGGATCAGATGCTGATACACTGAGTTCGACTACATCATGTATATTTGAAGGGTATAAATTAATATAATGGGAACACTTAAAACAACAAACATACAATCGATATCTGGATCAGGAACAGTAACTCTCGGTACGTCGGGAGAGACTTTTACAGTTCCTTCAGGTGTAACTGTTAATATGTCTAGTGCAACACAAACAGGTGTTGGTGGTGCTAACACTCCAGCTTTTCAAGCATATTTAAGTGGCACTCAAAGTATATCTACAAATACAATGACTAAAGTTGAATTTAATACCGAAGTTTTTGATACTGCAGGAGCTTATGATAATTCTAGCAATTATAGATTTACTCCACTGACTGCTGGAAAATATGTAGTTTATGCTACAGTTTTTACTGGAGGTGCTTCTAGTGGTTCAAGTTCACATGGAGGTTTTATAACTAATATTAAGAAAAATGGTTCCGATGCATCTTATAATGCTTTTTATTTATATAATAACACAACTGGAGTAGATGGAACCATGAATGCAGTCTCAGTTTTTGATATGAATGGCTCTAGTGATTATGTGGAATGTTTTGCATATTCAAGACAAAATACTGCATCAGTACAACCGGGTACAGAGCAGAGCTATTTTGGAGCGTATAAATTAATAGGAGTATAATGGGATCAATTATTAAAGTAAACGAATATAAAGATTTTGGCAACAACGCTATCATCACGAGTGATGGTGCTGGGGTTGTTACTATTAATGCTTCGGCAATGAAAATGACTCCAGCTTTTGCTGCGTATGCTTCTGGAGATCAAGCGTTAACTGATAACACTTGGACTAAATTACAATTTGATACCGAGATATATGATACGGGTAGTGGTTATGATAATGGCAACGATAAATTTGTTGTTCCATCAGGTGAAGCTGGAAAATATTCTTTTAGTGCTAGATGTAATGTAGATACAGCTCATAATACTGCTGGTGCATCTGACATCCATATTGGTATTTATGTAAATGGAACAATATATTCTAACCAACAACAAAGATGGTTAGGTTATCCACAAAGAAATGTCGGAGTTAATTTAACTCAAACTTTAGATTTATCAGTTAGTGATTATATTGAAATTTATGTAATGTGTGATGATGGTCAAAATTCACCAAATGGTGACAGCTATTTAAAACAAATTTATTTTGAAGGGTTTAAAATTATAGGAGCATAATTATGGCATTAAGTAAAGTAGACGCGGCAAACTTTTTAACAGGTACAATACCTCAAGGTAATGTAGCTAATGCATCTTTAAATGCAGTGACAGCTCTACCAGCAGCTATTCCTACTGGTAAAGTTTTACAAGTGGTGAATAGTATAAATAGTTATCAAGAATCAACAGCCAGTACATCTTTATCTGATATATTATCTGCTAGTGGTACAACATGGGAAACAGCAATTACACCATCTGCAACTTCTTCTAAAATTTTTGCATTAGCTCATATAAGTTGGTACACCGAAGCATCATCTGCACAATCAGATAATAGAGTTTTTATAAGAATGTTTAGAAAAACAGGTTCTGGAGCCTATAGTGCTATAATGAATGTCCCTTATACTGGTTTGTATTTTTATTCTGCACAAAAAGAAGATGTTTCAAATTTAACTCAACCTTTTCAAAATTTAGCATCACCAAGTACAACTGATGCAGTTACTTATAAATTTGATAAAAAATCTTTAAATGCTACTGGTTATAATTTAGTAATAAATTATGGTTGTACTAGCACACTAACTTTAATGGAGATAGCTGGATAATGGCAACTAATAATGTAATAAAAGCTATAAAAGCAATCAATCCTAACGCAGAAGTTTCTGTAGGTAATGATAGTTTAGATGATATTACTTGGTTAAATGGAACAACACCTATTTCTAAATCAGATATAGAAGCTAAAATGCCAGAAGTAGAATTTGATCAAGCCATGACAAACTTAAGACATAAAAGAAATGATAAATTAGCAGAAACAGACTTTCATGGAATGTCTGACAGAACCATGTCAGCAGATATGACTACTTACAGACAGGAATTAAGAGATTTAACTAACGGAATTACGACCACGGAACAAGCAGAAGCGGTTGTGTTTCCAACAAAACCATAATATAAGATAACAAAGGAGTAAAAACTATGGCATCACTATCAAGCAAAGTAAAGCAGTATTGCGCTAATAATGGCGTGGCATCTGTTGACTTTACAAAAGACGTTTTGCTTCAGGATGACTCAGACGGTAAAGGCCCTTACATAAAAAGCTGGAATGTTTCTGGCGTGGCTCAACCAACTGACGATCAACTGAACGCTGTAGACACTGCTGCTGATCTCGATGAGAGACAAAATGCAGTTAAAGCTACAAGAAGAAACGCCTATGGTGAGTGGAATACCCAGCTCGACATGCAGTACCACGATCAAAAAGACGGTACTACTACATGGAAAGACCATGTAGCAAAAGTCAAGACTGATAATCCAATCCCAACAGAGTAAAGGAACTAACACATGGCCTACGTCGGAAAATCGCCCCAGACGGGCGCGTATCAAATATTGGACGACATATCAGGGTCGTTCACCGGATCAACACCAGGACCGTTTAACTTAACGGTCGGCGGGACAGCTGTGTCTCCAGGAAACGAGGCATCAGTAATTATTTCTGTTTCATCTGTGATCCAAGAACCGATTTCCGCTTTTACAATTACAGGGTCTACAATTTCTTTTACTGGCAATCCTGCATCATCAGATACTTTTTTTGGTGTAGTCTTGGGTGATACATATGACATCGGGACACCGACAGACGCGACGGTGACCGCTGGTTCTTTAGCGTCAACATTTTTTTTAAAAAACGCTCAGACATGGTCGAGTATATCTATGTCGGGTTCTAACAACGGAGCATTGGTTGGTCCAGTAACAGTAAGTGGTACAATCACTATTCCATCAGGGAGCACTTTCGCAATATTATAATGAGCACATTAGAAACAAATTTAGTTCAACCAGCTACAGGCACTACATTAACTTTAGGTGCTTCAGGGGATACAATAGATATTCCTTCAGGAGTTACTATTGCAAACTCTGGCACGGCAACAGGTTTTGCAGCTAACACATCAGAATTTTTAGCTTATATGACTTCAGATCAAACTGGAATTGGTGATGCTTCATGGACAAAAGTAACATTTAATGCTGAAAGTTATGATCCAGATGGTGTTTTTGATAATTCTAGTAACTATAGATTTACTGCTCCATCTGCTGGTAAATATATGCTTTATACTAATATTGTAGCTTATGATGCTTCAACTGATATTGAAGATTTTACTTTAGCATTATATAAAAATGGAGCTAATGCTGTAGAATGTGCTTGGAATAAAAATTCAGGTGGACGTTTAAGAAAAGCAAATCAAACAATTAGTATAGTATTAGATTTATCATCATCAGATTATATAGAGGTTTATGTTAATATAAATACAGTAGATGGTGGAACAACAAATATTGAGTCTCAAAGTGGAATAATTCAAAATTATTTTGGGGGATATAAATTAATTACATAGGAAAATTATGGCAGACGGAACTTTAAAAGTAGGAGAAATAACAAACAGCGCAGGATCTGGTAACATTACTATTGGATCAGGTGTAACTGTTAATGTTAATAGACCATCTTTTTCAGTTACATTATCAACAAGTCAGACTATTTCTACGGCCACAGTGACTAAAATACAATTCGACACTGTAGTTTTAGACACAGATAGTTGTTATTCAACATCAAACTATAGATTTACTCCAACCCAAGCAGGTAAGTATATATTTCTTACTACAACAAGAATAGAAGGAACTGGTGCAAATGCTAACTCAAGAATATTAAAAAACGGATCTTTAGTGAGTTTTGTTATAGCTGAAAATTCAGCATCAGGACAAGAAACTTTTAATAATATTATTGTTTTAGATATGAATGGTTCTACTGATTATGTTGAAGCTTATGCAGAACAAAATGCGGGATCTGATAAATCAGTTTATGGTGATAATGCTGGTGCAGGATCAACAACTTTTCATGGGTATAAATTAGGAGCATAATATGATAAAGGAATACAATGACTAGTATATTAAAAGCAGACACAATCCAAGACGCAGCAGGTAATAATATTATCAACGAGAATGCTAATACTATTACTATTGGAGCTAGTGGGGATACAGTAAATATTCCTTCAGGTGCAACGTTTAATGTAAATGGAACTGCAGGAACTGGTTTAGGTGGACTCGCTGGAATGGATATGTGGAGACAAACAGCAGACACTTCATCTAATGCTCAACCAATTACTGCTAATTGGGAAAGAGTTGATACTAATAATTTTGCTGGAATTGGTACTGCTTTTTCTGCTCCTAGTTCTGGTGTTTGGACTTTTCCTTCAACTGGTATTTGGGAAGTAGAATTTGAAGTTCATTTAACTAATACTGGTGGAGATACAGTTGCTAATAGTGCAATACAAATTACAGTAAACAATGGTGGTGCTTGGGCTATAGCTTGTTACGCACAAGCTGGAGATACTGGAGATTTTAAAGCTAATTTTGCGGCTAGAGTTATTGTTGATGTAACTGATACAGCAAATGTAAAATTTAAGTTAGACATTGATAATCTTAATGGATCAACAATGAAAGGCAACACTAGCAATAATCAAACTTATGTTATTATGAAAAAATTAGGAGAAACATAAAATGGATAGAGATTATTTACAAGAAGCATTAGCACATTTTAATAAAGATAAAGTTCAATGGTATGGCTGGAGAAAAACAGATGATAGCGGTGCGGTAATTCCAAATAACCAACGAATGAAATATGAGCATATTATTTTAAATGATGACACTGCAACATTACCTACTAAAGATGAAGTTGATTCAAAGATTCAAGAAATTAAAGATGCTGACACAGCCAAAGCAAACAACAAAACTTCAGGCAAAGCAAAATTAAAAACCGGCGAGGCTCTTACTGACGCAGAAGTGGAGGCATTGTTCGGATAATGGCATTAACAAGATTAAACACAAACGCATATGGATCTACGATAAACCTTACAAGCAATGTTACAGGAACATTGCCTACAGGTAATGGTGGTACAGGTGCGACCAGCTTTGCGCCAGGAAGTTTAGTTAAATTACAATCTCAAACAGCATCTAGTTCAAGCACTATAACTTTTACAAGCACTTATATAACAAGTACATACAAAGTTTATCAATTACATTGTGTAGATGTTTTACATTCTAGTGATGGAGGAAATTTAGGATTTCAAATTTCTCCTGATAATGGATCAAATTATGTAGAATCAAATTATAGAAATATTAGATTTTATTCTAATCAAACTAATGGTGCTAATACACTTTTATCTTCTGCTGGAACAGGAGATAGTAATGTAAAAATATGTGGGGCTGGAGAGGGAATAGGCACTAGTGGTAATGAAAGTGCAAATAATATAATAACTTTATTTAATCCTCAAGGTGCAAAATCAAAATTTTTTCATAGTGAGGGTGCACAACACAATACATCAAATCAACTTTCAATGCAGAGAATTTTAACTTCTTTAGATCAATCTGCAACTTATAATAATATAAAACTATTACCAAATACAGGAACATTTTCTGGAACATTTACACTTTATGGAGTAACAACATAATGGCACATACACACAAACTTATAGATGGAGTTAGAATAGATTTAACAGCAGAAGAAATAGCTGAATTAAATGCTAAAGACGAAATTGAAAATAAAAGAATAGCGGAATTACCTTCTGCTGAAGAAGTAGCTGCGCAAACAGAGACAGACAAAGCATCTGGTAAACAAAAACTCAAAGATCTAGGATTAAACGACGCTGAGATAAAAGCACTGACAGGAGCGTAGACCATGCTCTTCGGAACAGCGGCATTTTCTGAATTACCTTTTGCATCTATTACCAATAATAATAGTGTAACAATTACACCTACTAAGATTCAAGTAACTCTTGGTATTGGTAATATTGCAATTACTGCAGATTCTATCACAGAACTTCCACACGCTAGTCAAGTTGTTTTAGGACTTGGGACTGTTACTGTTACAGCTAGTGCCGAGGTTGATCCAACTAAATCATCATATGTTTTAGGTACCGGAAACGTTACAGTTAGCGCAGATGCTAATGTGACGGCTGTTAAAAATCAGGTTGTAATTAGTTCAGGAACTGTTACAATCGAAGCTGACGCAAATGTTACACCTACAGGAAGCACTTTCACGCTTTCTTCCGGGGTGGCACAAGCGATAACATGGAGTGAAATTGGTCCTGGTGTTTCAATGGTATGGACACCGATAGACCCTTATTAAAATTATGGCATCGACTTATTCAACAAATACAAAATTAGAACTTATCACAACTGGTGAAAAAGCTGGTCAATGGGGTACGATTACTAATACTAACTTACAAATTTTAGAACAATCATCTACTGGTGTATTATCTATCGATATGGCAGCAGCTAGTATTACATTAGATTTGACTGATGGCGCTACTTCTAATGGTAAAAACATGTACCTTAGATTATATGGTACATTAGCGGCTAATAGAACTTTAACTATGCCAGCTACGGCTAATAGAGTTTGGTTTATAAAAGACGATACTAATAGAAACGGAACTAATAAATATACATTAAGTGTTTTAACTGCTTCAGGTACATCAAAAGCTGTGCCAGTTGGAGCTACTATGTTATGTAAATCTGATGGTTCACAAACTGTTACAACTCTTTTAGAAAAAGGATTTGTTCCAATTGATCATACTTACACACCTTATTTAGCTGTTGCGGGTGATCAAATTTTTTGCAATACAGCTACGTCTGCGTTAACGGTAACGCTTCCAGCTTCACCTTCTTCGGGTGACGAAGTTACAATCATTGATTCAAGAGGAAACTTTAATTCTAACAATGTTACAGTTGGTAGAAACGGACAACCTATTATGAGTGCAACAAGTGATGATGCTTTAACTGTCAATGGGCAATCATCAACTCTTATATATCTTGATGCAACTAGAGGCTGGGCTTATAAAAACAACACGACAGTATTCCCAACCTAGGAGCTTAAAAGATGGCTCTTACATCTATCAAATTTTTACCCGGAGTAGACAAACAAGACACGGCTGTTGGAGCTAATGGTCGATGGGTAGATTCTGATAATGCTAGATTTAGATATGGTCTTCCTGAAAAAGTAGGAGGATGGGCTTCTTTATTATCAGACACCACTATTCATGGAGTTGCTAGAAAAATTCATGCCTTTGTAGATACCGATGGAAATAGATATGTAGCTATTGGGACTGATAAATTTTTACTTATATATTTTGAAGGACAACTATATGATATTACTCCGTGGAGATCTA
>VTLG01000913.1_pt1 | contig 25204 bp, 30 predicted proteins | sample 4694571 | NCBI WGS metagenome assembly VTLG01 (sample SAMN12604809, study PRJNA352737) | marine metagenome | biome: ENVO:00000447; feature: ENVO:00000209|ENVO:00000569|ENVO:01000036; material: ENVO:00002151; isolation source: viral sequences binned using virsorter ...
TTATCTGCGGCCACTCTTCGTACGGTATATCAGCAACGAGTGCTGTTATTGGCATCCTTGCCCACATTGCACCACCGTGTACGTTCGGTTCGTTTTCATCGTCATCACTTTCACATCCTGTAAATACGACTTGAAAACTTAGACATCTGTCTGGTACTGTGTTTACGGCTATTGCTAGTCCGTGTAAATATTCACCATGATACATTTGGTGATTGTGTGTAAATTCTTTTCTTACCCAACATTTAAAGTGTGGGATGTTACTTATTAGATACGGCATATCTTACCTTTGTATAAGACATTACCCCCTTAAAAAAGTGAGGGGTGGTTGCCCACCCCAAACTATATTATGTGCCAGTAGAAACTGTAGCAGATTCTGTTGGGTTATTAGAGATGTCAGCTAGAACAACGTGTATTCTAAATCTGGCAGCACTTTCACCTGTTGATCCTGCATCGAGGATTAACGCATCGATGGTATCTGCTGAAGTTAATACTCTAGCATTAGAGCCTGAAGCACCTGTTGCAGCTTCTAAGAATGGTGTAAAACCTGCAGCTAATGCAGAACCGTCAATAAAACAGTCTACATCACCACCTGTGATACCTACATCCAAAGTAATCTGTGAGTTACCTCTTGCTTCTAAAACTTCAAGAACACCTGCAACGATCATAGTATCAGCAGGGACATCGATCAATTGAACGACATCACCACCTGTACCACCATCTGCAGTATCGTGGACTTGAGAAGTCACCACGTAAGGTCTTGCAACATTACCCGGATGACCTATAGTTCCTCCATTAGGAGTTCTATCGATTGTAGCCATTTATACCTCCCAATTATGCAAAGTCTATAACGCCACGGACTATGGCTTCTGGTCTAAGAACTTTTCTACCAAAAACGTGTAGTCCTCTAACAACGTCAGAGAATGATTCAGTTGAACGTACCACTTCGGTCTTAGCGATGTGAGACGCTGTAGCAGTACTTGAGATGTGACCTGCTAAGATAACATTCTCAGAAGCGTCTGTTGCGACACCTGATAATGTTATTTGGTCAGTACCTGATGTACTGTTTAATGCTGTAGACTTGTAGCAAGAAAAGCCTGCAAGTGTACCCGGAGTTGCAAGTCCGTTTCTTAGGTTAGAAGAAGCATCGCCAGTTACCTGTACTTCTGCTATCTTGTTACCTGCTTGAAACATCTTCTCGTAGAAGATTGGAGGTGCAACAAACCATCTGTTCTCTTCTGGTACAGATTGATCATCTAATACTCTAGCCATTAAGAGCATTAAGTTGATACCTGCATCGTCTGCTTCTACGTTAATAGGACTAGATGCTGTACCTAAAGATGTATTAGTAGTTGTTAAACCACCTGATAAACTTGCATCGTCAGCACCTGCAATACCTGCACCGTCTGAGATTGCTTGTAGCACATTTGCATCGTATTTTCTCTTCAAAGAAAAAGCACCTGATGAGGTAGCTAATGCTTCAAAGTTGATGTGAGATTGTCTCTCTTCGATGTCATCAATCTTAAATGCAAATGCGTTAGCTTGGTCTACGGTCAATGTAATTTGATCGTCTGCCAAGTTTTGAGTGTTTACCACAGAACCTCTAGTATACTGTGATACAGTAATAGTTGGTTCTTTGATAATATTTACAGTGTCACCAAAGTTTTCAATTTCCCCAGTGTAATCAGTATTAGTAATGTCTTCTGCAACCGAAGCACGTCTAAAGAATTTGAGAACTTTTTGGCTAAAAATTTGAGGAGTGAAATTACCTGACGGTAAATTTCCATATCCTGCTGCTGATCCGAAAGCCATTTTCTCTCTCCTTATTTGAGGTTTAGCTGTTCATATTAATTCGCCCTTCTTGCCTTGCTAGATCAATCTCTTTTTCAAGTTTCTCGAACTCCCAAGGTTTCATCTTGGCGATGTCAGAACCCTTCCAAACTTTTTTAGTTGAATCTTTTGTTGCAACTTCTTTTGGTTGTTGTCTTGCGACTGTTGCTGCAGCATCAGATTCTCTTGATCTGGTTGGTTTCTTGGTTGAGACTCCTGTCTCAGATTTGTAAAGGGATATGATCCTACCTGCCCATTTTGCGTCAGTATTGTTTTTATAAATACCATCGCTTAACTGTTGTGGTTGATCATCAAGCCAATTTAAAAATTTTTCATCTGTTTTTAAATCATTAAAATCAGGATGCAATCTGAGTAATTCTTCAAAGGCTTTTTCTTTCTCTAAAGTTTTCTCTCGTTGTTTTACTGACTCTAAGTCTTGTCGTAATTTAGCAACCTTTGCTTCTGTTTGTACACCTGCCACTGTTTCAACAACTTCAAAAACATCAGGATATTTTTCTTTGAACTCCTCAAGTTCTTCAAGTGTTTTGGGTGGTGTTGCACCACGAGGTAGCTCTTGTGTGTGTTGCTTAAATGTATTAAGCTCTGCTACAAGTTGTTCACGTTCACTCTTAAACTCACCGAGTTTTGCATCATAATGTTTTTTAAGATCATCATAACGCTTTTTGTAATCGTGATCTTGCTCCTCTGTTTGTTTTGCTTCTACAAAACTATTTTCAGAAGGTCTTGCTTTCTCTTGAGTAGCCACTTCTGGTGTGGGGTCTTGAGTTTCTTCTGGTTGCTCTTCATCGTCTTTATAAACATCTTCACGATATTTGTTACGATAAAGATTTTTGTCGTTAATTACTCCAAATGAATCATTTGGTTTGTTGGCTCTTACACCTTTTACTTTTGTTGTTGCCATAGTTTTACCTCATTTATGCAGTGCCACTGGCTGTGGGTAGCTGCTTCGGTTTGTCAGGGCCACTAATACGTGGGTAGCTGACTAATCTTCCTACTGTACTCTTTCGTACTGTATGAAACCTGAATTGTCTAACGTTGCGTCTCCCATTTCTGTTGGAGCAAAGCTTGATATAGTTCCTAATACAGGCACTCCTTTTGATACAACGTTTTTAACTAAACTATCTACTACGAGTTTTCCAAAAGCTTTAGGACTTCTTTTTGCAGTCTCTAACAACATAACCGTTGCTCTGTCTTTTTCTTTTGGAAACACTCCTTCATACATAAAATCTACAAAAGCTTTAACACTTCTTTTGCCTTCTTTAACATTTTTAGCTATTTCATCTACATATTTTAATGATTGAAATATTTGAGATCGCTGTTTTCTTGTTAAGTTTCTAGGTAATCCAGATTTTTCATTTTCCTTTTTATATCTTGCTATGTTCTTTTTTAAAAGAGCTTTCTTTGCACCTTTTCTGTACTCCTCAAAACTAACTTTCATACTCTTTGCGACTTCACCATATGTCTTTGTAAAATTTTTATCAGGTGCAAACCAAGAGCCAGTATATCTATCTTGTATTAATTTAGCTCCTAAAGGTATTTTATTTTTTGGAGGTTCACCTCTGTATACGGTAATCTTGTCGCCTTTAGCTTTATTTATAAAGCCACCCTCATTAGCTTGTCTAGCTTGTGGTTTTTCTCGATCACCTTGCTTTTGTCTTCGTGCTACTTCTCTTTTACCACGATTGTTTATCTTCTCTAATCTATCGTAACCTATGATCTTAGCTATGTTTGGGGGTACTACGACCTCACCTCGTGAGATCATTATATCAACTTGTTCTCTACTTGGTATTGTAGTAGTTCTACCAGATTTGTCAACCCCTTGTCCTGCTTTTTCATAAGCTTCGGTCAACATTTTACTTATATCCTCTGATCCTGCATACTCTACAGCAGGTGCATTTATGACGAAAGCACCCTCTGGGACTTCAAGAGGTATGTCATCTGCGATCGTTGTTTGATCACTAAACTTCTCTGGTGGGCCACCTATAAATCCTGCAGGGCCGCCTGCTTGCATACCTTGTCCAATCTGTCCACCATATCGTGTAGAAAATCCCATGTCACTTGAACTTGGATCAGAAGCATCTGCACCTCCTGAATCAAAACTACCACCATCATCTGAGTCTTGATAATATTCATACTCATATGTTGGACTTGTGTATGTAGGCATTTGAGTTACAGAAGGTTCATCTTCTATTCTTTGTTCGACTTGTTCTCGTTGTGCTTTTTGTATTTCCTCTGATAATTTCTTTTCGTTATCTGCCCTGACATCTGCAAGTATTTGTTCAACTTTTGTAGTTGTTAGTCCTACTTGTTTACCTAAACTATCTGATGCTTTTCGTGAACCGTAAGCAGAAGTTCCATTTCTATCGTGATATACACCTCGTTCATCGTACATACCTCCGATACCATCAACGACTCCTCGTTCACCTGATTCTGTTCTATAGTCAAAAGATGATGGAACAAATCCTTTACTTATAGCATCCATTCTCAAAAGTGTCTCACGAGGAACATCGTACGTTCCAGTATAATTAAATCCTTTTGGTGGTCGTGTTACAAGCTGTCCGTTTATATAAGAAGCGTATCCTTTAGGGCCAGTTGTATTTTTTGCAGCTTGCATTTGTGCAACGTTGTCGTATTGTATTGACATGTTTATGTCGTGAACTCCACCCAATACAAAGCTACTTGGTCTGAAACTAGCGTTACCAAACGGATCTTTAACAGTTTTACCTGTAGCAAAAGCTGCAGCAGTTCCTGAAACTAAAGGATTAACTCCTAAAAATTTACTTGCTGTTTTAGCTCCTGTTCTAATTAAAGATTCTTTTGAAACTAATCTCTCTAATCCTTTTTTAGCTTCTTCTTTTGTTCGAGGTACACCACCAAAATATATGTCGTTACCCAAAACATTAAATGGTGTTTTATCACCAAATCCTGCATCACCTAAAGCTTCACCGTAAGTAGGCACACTTTTTAAATCATATATATTAGCAGATGAAACATCTAAAGGAGACGGAATATCTGAACCATCTGACTTTTCAGAATCCCCTTTACCAATTCTATATATATTTATATCTCTTTTTTCTTCGTCATCGTCATCATCGTCATCCCCTCTGGGTATATCTATACCTGTACCCAGTGTAGGATCTAACGTTTGATCGTAAAAATCAACATAACCTGTTCGATACTCTTGCATACTCAACTGCTTTTTCTTAGGCAGTGGTTCAAAGTATGTAAGACCGAAGTCTAAACCAAATTCAAAAAGTTCACTCACTCTTTACTATTCTTTCGTGATTATTCTTCAACTCTAGGAGCATTTCCAGTAAAGCCAGTTTCCCCTGCAGTTGGCGTAGCTCCGACTCCGATTGTGCCGTTACCAGACCCTTCACTGTCAGTTCCTTCAGGTTGTTGAGGTACTCCACTAGGTTGTCCCATTCCTTGCTGTTGATTAGTGGCGACAGCATCCTCGCCTGCTCCTTGTTGTACATTAGCCATCATTCCTTTTAACATTTCAGCGTATAGTTGTGCTTCGTTTTGATCGTTGACTAATGTATCAGGATCAATATCTTGTGCTATTGCAAGCTCTCTTATTAAGTTTGGTATCTTTATAAAAGGTGCAAGCATAGGGTTTGATACGGTTTGAAGCAATGCAGTCAATCTTTGTGTTCGTACTTCTTTTTGCATGACTGCTGCAACCCCACGAGGTTTTATTTCAAGATCCCCTTTTATCTCTCCTAAGTCATCGTTGAACTGCATGTTCCATTGAAACAAAGATTCACCCAATGGTTTTAGCAGATGATCATCTATGTTCTTTATAACTGTTTTCATAGCTAACCCTGCTGATCCCATCAACATCGACAGACCTGCTGCAGTTCTTCCAGTCCCTGTCACGCCTGTTTGACCGTGTAATATTGATGGTATACCTGTATCTTCATCTGCAAGTTGCCTTGATATTTGATACATCTGTATGTTCTCTGGTGCAGTGTTTGGAAACTTCAATCCGTTGATTGCTGTTCCTGTCACACCAGACTGTCGTCTGAATATTTTACCGGGGAATATATCCATGTTTTGACCGGGGACTAAGCTTGCTTCGTCTACGTCAAACACAAGATTACCTGCAAGTGCTAAGTTATCAATAGCCATACGGTAATGACCATTCATTATCTTCTGTGAGTATTCCATGTTTTCTGCAACACCAACACCCCATATTTGATATGGATCTATCTCAAATGGGAAAGCTTGGAAAGGTATTCTTGCAGGTGTAAATGGATTTAACACACATCTAATAACCATACCCCCACACACCCAGACATTGACTTGAACTTGGTCAAACTCTGACATGTCGTTAGAACCTTCAAGTCCAACTTCATTTGCATATTTTTTATCAACGACACCCCAATACTCAAGAACTTCATATCTGTTTTCTTGGTAGTAAGGTTCGGTGTCATCTTCACGGATAGTATCTTCGTAGTATTTGTCCTCGTAGTTAGGACCTTTTGCAAGACACTCTTCTATAGCCGCTGCATCAAAGTATGGTCGTTTAATAAGACCACGAAGTTGTTGTCTATTCATACGATGTCTTTGTATGACATACTCACAATCTTCTATACTGGTTGCAGATGGGTCAGGATGAAAGTCCCAAAGTGATACATACTCGATACGTGGCATTGTTTTTTCGTACGGACTGTACATCTTTTGTCCAGTATCAGGATCTACTTCCCAGTTATGAACACGTTTGTAAAAGTTGAGTGGGCCTTTTACTATACCTGTCCCCAACAAAGCTGATTCAAATATGGCTTTACGAAATACATTGACAGCGTTACTGTCAGTGAGTTGATCGTGGATACACTTCTCCATCTTCAAAGCCATTTTTTGTGCAGGTTTAAGTTGAGGTTCAGTCAACTTTGCAGGACCTGCTGACAACATGTTTGGAAACTCTTGTCCGTAAGTTCCTAATTTATGAGGTTCAGTGGCAGACAATGCTCCGGGGAGTAGTTCCCTACCATCTCCTGCAAATCCAAATGGATCAGGTTTTTGTTCAGCTTCATCAAGAGGAGTAGTCTTATGAGCAAATTCTTCAATACCCTCAGGAATAGGTGTAGGTTCAACAACCATTGGAAACTTTTTATTACTAAAAAGAATGTCAACGATTTGTCCATACGCAGCAAGAACTTTGGTTTTGGTTATCTTAATAAATACTTTAGATCTCTCAGAGTCACGAAATTGTGTTGTAGAATCGTAAATACCTTTAAAATTTTTATAAGATTGTAACCACTTTAATTCATGTGTGCGTCTGCCATTTTCCGAATCTTCAAACTTTTGTTTGACGAACCCTGCTAATCCGGGCATCTGATTTTCTGGATTAGTTACAGATACAGGGGTATCATCTTCAGGTTGAAGAAAACTCTCATCAGCCATGATTTATCCTTAATTAGAAGTAGTTTCTGTCGTCAGCCATACTGAATAAAGAAGCTTCTACTGTTGGTTTAGTTTGCTTCTTTGGCATGTCTTGAGTTAATACATCTGGATTTACATCAGTTGTAAACTCTAAACCTTCTCTGTACAGTTTATCAGAACCCATTGCATCATCAACTGATGTTTTATCTGATCCCATAATATAAGCTGCACCTTGATTAAGATTTCCTGCTGCCATTTTTATCTCCCTATTTGGTTTTGGTTTATGAATCCCTGATCTTCAGGGGGTATATCTGATCTGTTTCGTTCAACTCGATCAGCTAATCTCTGTTTTCTTAACACGTTCATTCTTTGCTGTTTTTCTGTGTCAAGACCTAATGCTTCTGGTATTCCTTTTTCTCGTGCTTCCTTTACAAATTCACCTGCACCTTTAGTTACGTCAAACGCTAATTCGACTCCGGGGTCAAGAGCCTTCGCTCCTGCAACAACGGCCCCTTCTACTTGTGCTGCTGTGTCTTGTAATCCTAAGTCTTTTATGCCCTCTCTAATAAAACCTGTGTCTGTGCCTTCAAATCTTTCTTCTGCTGCTGTGACCTCATCAGGTAACATCAACCCAAATAGAGTAGGAGCTACTGCTAATTTTGCAGGTCCTTTCAGAGCTTTACCTACTTTTACGATTTTATCTTTTGTTGTAGTGGGTTTATCTTCGGATATGCCTATATCTTCCAACGCTTTTAGTTCATCATCATCAAAGTGTTCACTACTTATAGATGTTATTGGTTTTTCTTCAGCTAATTCTTTGGTAGTAGTTTTATCTACATCTGGAGGAGAAAATCCTTTTGTTTGTATAGGAACTTCTTTCGCATCTGCTTCCATAAATTTTGTATATTCTACGTTGTCTGGCAGATATTTTTTTGTTTCAGGGTCTATTTCATTTTTGCCAAATATAAACTGATTTGGGTTCAACATTTGACCAGACTCTCGATACACTTGCTTATTTTTGGTATCACGTAAAGTGTAAAATCCCCAGTTCGTCATACTTATTTTATCAAGATCTTGTATGGCTTTTGGTTTATACTGTCCCGGACTACCCATATAAATTTCTTGAGATCCAGTATTTATTGCTGTGTCTCTATTTGTTAACATAGCTATATTTTCTTTATCAACCACAAGAGCTGCTGAGTTTATAAATAAATTTCTTAAATTTTTTGATGTTATTGCAGTTTTTAATGGTTGTGTACCTTTTTCTGTATACTCAAATAACATCCCTTCAGGAGTGGTTGTTTTAAGAACTCTATTTATATCAGGTAACGTAATTGGTCGAGGTTTACCTTTTTCATCTAATACTTGAAAGAAAAAATCTAATTTTTTGTTGTCTCCTATAATTTTAGAATTATAATCACTTTGATCTTGAAGTATAGTTATACCTCTTTTTGATAAAGGAGCATTATATGGTTGAACATTTGGAGCTTGACCTTTTGCTTGTCGTTTTACACCTTTAGTCCCTGCAGGTATAAGCAAGCCATCTCTCCCAGTAAGACCCATCTCAGCACCTGTCTCTCCAAGTTGATTTTTTATATAGTGAATAGTTCTTAGTTCTGTTGTTAAACTGGGTCTACTACCATTGTCTATATTAAAAATAATTGCATTTGCTATAGGCTTATCTTCTGGAAATTTTTTAACATGCTCTTGTAAATTTTGTATAAGTTCACCAATTTTATTTACATTAAATCCCTTTTGAGCAGTAAACTTTCCTCCTCTAGTTTGTATCTTTTTAACTTCTTCTGAAATTTTAGAATAACCAGATACTAAATCTACACCTTCTTTTTTACCAAGAGTAGATAACTTAGGAAATATGTTTGCTTCTATAACTCTAAATTTAGACTGGATGTTAGCTGCTTGACCTCCTGCTGCATTTTGGATATCAGCCATTATACTTTGTGATTCAGATGGCACAGCACCAAATAATGTTATAACAGGTTGGTCTAAATATTGTTTGGTAATTTTATTATTTCTTATTAAATTACCCCACGTTTTATTACCCTCTCTACCCCCTACTTCAACACTTTCTTTTTCAAACATAGAAAGAAATTCACTGAGTGTAGTGGTTCTAGGGTCGTAATCTTTATCTACTATGTATGCTTGTGTTCCTGCTGCCATTTCTTATCAATATCCAAATGTTTGATCATGGACTTGGTAGACCTGATTTTTGATGCCATTAAGCGTTTTATGAATGGACACATATCCTGTCATCCTTGTCATTAGCATATATCGTAACGCATCGTATGCGTGATCTTCTGCTTTTGTATCTACGTCTTCTGCGTTGGTTTTACTTAACGGTATACCTGAAAGTTGTTTTATTAAGTTAACGCAGTTCGGAAATATTCTTATTCGTGGCTCGTTTGTTCTTGGATCGTCTGCAAGCCTACGATGTATTTCCATCTTTCCTTGTAATCTGTTTCTATCTGATGGTATCCAACGGACACCACATCTCATCATTGTTTCTGCTATCGAAGGGCCGAACCCTGTCTTGTTCCAACACGAGGAGTCAAGCACAGTATAGTGAGGAGTCGGATCTTCTTGTTCTACTTGTAGTATTCTATCGGCTAGTTGCTCTGCTGTCAACTGTTTTACATATAGCTCACGATAGACCCAGATATTATTATCCCAATCAATTGCACCCCATAGCACACAAGAAGGACTCGCATAGCCGTAGTCAGCCGCCCTGATACGTGGGAAGTTGGTTGGTAAATCAAAGCTAGGCACAACATGTTTACTCCTACTAAATTCTGGGAACGCTGCACCTTCAGTGACTTCCCAGTCCCCTTCTAATAATCTCTTACGTTCAACCTCTGGTAGTGAACGCAACATAGCTTCGTATTGTCCGTCTGCCAACAAGTATGGATTGTCAGTCAAACGTGCAGGTATGAACCTACGATAAAATAGTGGCTCTCCTTCTTTGCTGTGACCTTTGGGCCACACAAAAGGTTTACCAGTTTCGATATCTGATGCAGGAAACGTGGTGTTGTGTTCAGATGGATCAATATACATCTTCTTAACCCACCAACCACCAACCCCTCCGGGGTTTGCTGTGCATCGCATATACAAATGCTCTTGTAACTCTTGGTCTGTTGTTCTTAGTCGTGAACGAAGATAATCCCAGACGTACGGAGATGGGTATTGGGTTATTTCGTCTACACCTATCCAGTTAAAAGACTGTCCTTGAAATCGAGTTACGTCTTTATCTTTATCCAAATATGTAAACCAAATCGTTGCACCTGATGGAAAGTGCCACGTTGATTTTGATTCTCTAAATCTTGCACCCGGAAAAGCTTTAGGATACAGTTGACGTGATTTGTCTATTAGTTCAGTAAGCTCATCAAGAGTACGCCTAAGAAGAAGCCCACGATGATTGCCATTATGACAATACCTAAGGGGGTCAGCAAGAAGGGCAAAACTTTTTCCTCCACCTGCCGAACCACCGTAGAGTACATCTCTTTCAGACGAGGAAAGAAACTCCTCTTGAGGTCCTTCATTTGGTTGAAAAATAATTTCACGCCCATCCACAAGTTGCTCCACAGCGTTAGGAAGATCTTGTAGGTTTTCTTTATCGATAAGTCTGGTCTTTGCATTTTCTCCGATTGCTTCATCGACTCTTGTAATTTTTTCTTTAAGTTTCTTTGCATAATGCCTTTTATCCTCTGCCTGTTTAGTAGCTTTTGCTGCTCGTTTTTCTGCATCTCGTAACCTCTTTTGTGATTGTTTACGTGCTTTTACAGCGAAAGAATAATAATAGTTTGATTTAGGTGCGTTGGGATCTTTCTTAGGTCGCCCACGCTTTCTTTGTTCGGACATTTAAATTCTTTTAAGTTGTTTACCTCTTGGGCCTGCTCCACCTTTGATTGTGAACTCACCTTTTGGTCTACCAAATATAGGTCGTGGTTGTTGATATCTTTTTTTAAGTTCATCCATGCGTTCTTTATTTTGTTGTCTACGCAATTTCATTTTCTCATCTAATTTTTTTTGTCTTTCTTCTGACTCTTTAAAATGTTTTCTAATAGCTTTTTGTTGTTCAGGGAAATCGTCTGCCATGCCTAATCTAGCTTTAGTGCTTTGTACCCTTGCTCTTTTCCGAGATTTTTCTTCAGCAGCTCTTGCTTTATCAATAGCTTTCACTCTAGCAAGATCTTTATCACTCTCACCTTTTATCTTTTTACCAGTTACCTGAAGTCCCATTCCTTCAGCTTTCAAACGTTCTGTTTGCTTTTGCATTTGTTTATCTTGAGCTAACTTACTTTTATCTAATTTTTTAACCATCGATCGTTACCCCTTTTTTCGGTGGAAGTAGTACAACACCGTGTATAGCTTGTACATTTACGTTAGTTGTTTCTTGCTTACCCAGTCCAACCCTGTTTAAAAGCGATTCTGCAGCCCTGAAGCGTAGGTCATCACCTCTTTCAGGTACTGGGTTGTCAATTGTGCTTACAAGGCGTGTAGCTGCCTTAAATGCGTTCATAGACAGTACATTTTGTGTACGTCTGATAATCTCATCTGCTAGTGAATTACGTAACCATGTGACTGATCCCTTCGCATATCCTGCTTTTACGGCTGCATCGGTTACATTTCCACCATTATCAAAGAGGTTTTCAAGAAACTGCTCTTGTTGTGGTGTTATTTCACGTTCTTTTTTTGTTTGTTTGGGTAGTAGGTTTGTCACAACGATATGCTCTTGGTTGCATATGTGGTCTATAGAGTGGCATTTCACTAGCAATTTCGTAAACTCTTGTTAAACACTGATCGTGGGTCTTGTATGGCCCTCTGATATCACGTAATTCTTCACAATATCGTGTTTCTTGTGGCATACCCCACAAACATGCTAGTACAATTGCTTCAAACATAGACTTATTTCGGTTAAATTGAACGAATGATCAATCAAAAAAGCCAAATATACACTTTTAATACAGAAATACTTGGTTGTATGTGCTTTTATTGAGTATTCGTTACCTTTATAATAAGAATATACAGATAAATAGTCAAGTAATAAATTATTTTATTGACAACTGGTGATTTGATAGGTACAATCGGAGTAGATCCTCCGGGGAAATACACTGTACCCTATAGGTTATCCCAATACGTTGCACCGTAATGTGTACAAGTAACTAATTTACCAAAAAATATGTCGAGATTGCATACGCATATGCCCACCCCTCTAGTGTCCCATGCGTACGCACACGCACGTATATATTTTCTGCCATTTTTTATTTGTCACAATGCTATCATTGATACAACAACCAAGGCAAACACACCACCCAAACAAAAACCCCTCAATATAATTGGCAAGATCACACACACACGCACGCCATGTAATAGCATTTGTCATACAAGTAAACCTTAAAGATAGACATTTGGTGTTTATATTGCGTTTAAATCCACGAGGAAAGCATAAAAGAATAAACCTTTAATATTAATCATTTAAGTATTTATTAAGGTTATACGCAAAGAAAAACCCCCTTAACTAATGTTAAGAGGGCATTTTGGAGGATTAACGATTGAACGTTAATATTACTTTAAAGCATAATCGTTATTCAAGTCAACTAATATATATTCATTATACTTTATTTTTTTTCTAGTTTCGTGGATATCTTCGCCAAGAAAAACATTTCTATATCTTCCTGTTGTGCTTGAATAATCCCAAGTATCATTGTCAAGATATATTTGATAAGTGTCACCGTTATCAACCTTCATAGCAATAATTGATTTGTAAGATTGAAATATAGTTCTTTTTAAATATCCCTCTTGTTGATGAATAATAAACTGGTTAACAACTGGCTTTCCCATTCTATTAGTCATTTGTTCAACCTTAGTATGTCTAACTTGAGATCTAAGCATTGTTAGTCTCTTTTTGCTTAGATAGTGCAATTAATTCTTCAAGGTCATATTGATGATGATCTTTTTGCATAACTACCCTTGAGTGATCATTAAAGAAAACCCATCTACCAATTTTAGTTCTATCTCCAAGTTTCTTTTCTTTTGCTTTAGTAACAATCGAACTAACTTTACTTTTCAATATTTCAACAACTTGTTCAGTAGTTGTATTAATTGAAATAGTGCCAAGATGATTGTTATTTTTATCATACATACGAATATAAAAAGCTCCAAAGTCTTCAAATAAAACGTATTGCATGGTTATTCTTTGACCACCAATGCGATTAACTTTGAAGTCATTTTCAGCTTTATATTCGTTTTCGTATAAAGTGATTGATGTTTGAATGTTATTAGTCATTTTTTATTTTCTCCTATGAAAAAAGGCTAGATTAATTTCTAACCTAGCCTAATTAAATATTATATTTTAAATTAAATCAAATATTTTTTTTATTAACAAAATATCGATCTAAAAAAGTATTATATAAAATAGCTTGTTCTTCTTTAAATAATACTTCAAGCCAATCACGAACAACACCTTTTGGTAAACCAGTTCGCCTTACAATAGATTTAAATTTTAATCCATGTGTAGCTTGTGCCAAAACAAAAAAGACAAGTCTTTTGTCTGAGTTTATTAATCCAATCGCTTGATATTGATACCATGTTTGACGTAGTGTTTTTGCCATGTCAAATATTCTCACACGACTACGTGACGACTTACCGTATTTTTTTATAGCGTTTTCACTTACTATTTCAATACCCTCAATAATGTCTGATATTTTTCTAACAACACTCATGTTAAACCCCTTTCATTCTGATGTTAGTTATACGATCAGCTATTACGATACCGTTGCAAGTGTCGCAACATCTACCGTCAGCTAAAGGTAAAGCATTATTGCCCTCGTACCAATAGACATCTTCATTTGGATTATCTAAAGCTTTTCCTAAATATTTAGGTGTAATAGTCTGATTACAAACCACACATATTACAAGTTTTGATTTATCTATTGTCATATTTTCCTCCTTTACCAAGATATAATCGCATAGATAATTAAACAGAACAGTATAACAACAACTGTTCTGTATATAATATAAGCTAGTTCTAAACCATCATTCATGTTAGGCTACTTCCAATTCTTTCCAAGCGTCACATTCAATAACATCTCTAACTTCATCGTTACGTGTTCTTTGTACAGATGGAACGTCAGCTGTAGATTTACCAGATCTGATTTTAACAGTTTTACCGTCAATATCTCTTTCGATAGTTTCATCAGTATGAGTTGCCCAATGAGTTAAAGCGTTATAACCTGCCCACATTGTTAAACCTAGATCTGGTGTTTCTTTTTCAAATCTATCCAGTAAATAATTTAACTTAGTTTCATTAACTGGATTAACTAGATTAGCTTTCGCAGATTTAGAATTCTTTTTACAAATAGTCTGTTTAAGAATTTCGCCAAACTGATCAATGTTCATTCGTGAAACATTCCATTTAGTCATTTGTTCTGACTGGCTAGTCCAATGCTCTAAACCAATTTGTGCTTTAGTCATTAATGCTGTTGTAGATAAATTACGAGTATGTTTAGCTACTTGATGGTAAGCTTTTTGTCCACCAAACACCATTGTATTCTGGCAAAGATTACGATACGCACCAGAAAAAACTTGGAACGACCAAGACATATCACAACTATTATAGATATCTATTCTAGATAAAACTTTGTCTTTCTGACTAGCTATTTGTTTTTCTAAATCGTGGAAAAATATAGTTCGATGAGCTTGCAACCCACCTTTAAAAAGTTTATCAACAACCGTGATATTATCTAAAGGTAAATCTGATTTTGATAATATCTTAGCTTGTTCATTAAACAATTCATGATGGGGAACTAATTGGTATGTTGAACTAACTGGTCGAGTAGGTAGTAATTTATCAGTCGCAGAATTGTACAAACCAAAATAATTATCTAACTTTTTAGTCTCCATTATTTCACCTTGATTATATTCTGTTTTGATACCACTTGGTATTTCAGCCAGTAATTTAACCTTTTGGATTTTACTGTTATCTTCATAAAAAGATATATCCCTATAATCTCTATGATTTGAAACAGTTTGATTATTCATATCTAATTTAGATAATTCATTCATAATTTTTCTCCTATGTTTAATTAATGAAATGAAATTTTACTTTAAACTATTTAGATTAGATAGCAATAGTTTTATCGATTATTTTGTTTTTATTTTCTATCATTTTTCTTTTTCTTCTTAAAAAAGTTTGATTGATCTTGCTATGCCCAGAAAAATCTTTAAGTGCTTTCTCAATATTAGAAGCAATTAAATAGTTAGTGTCGATCGATTTGTCATCGTTAGTGTCACCCAGTTTGTCAATGTCTGCATACATAACTGGTTTACCATTCTCTACGTAAATCCAAACTCTACCAATCCAATGCTTGTCAACTGGTAACCATCTAGATTTACCTCTGACTATTCTTTCATAATGAAAACAATCCATTGTGTATGGATCATAACGAACCTTATGTGAATGGTAAAAAAACTCTTCATTGTTTGGGAATATGTTTTGAATGATACCATTTACAAAAGCGTGAACATTTTTGCGACCCTCTTCACGTACTCTTTTGTTACCACTCTTGCGAACAACAAACATGGCGTTAGTTAGATAGACTTGCTTAACCTTTTGTGTCACCTTGTTTGTCTTGTAATCTAGTACAGATAAGTTCTTTTCTCTTACGTTAAAGTATACTCTATTTCTCATAACAATTTTCTCCTATGTAGTTATTTGGATAGAGTATACTATCTTGATCGATTGTCAAACTCTTTATCAATCATTATCTGAACTATCTTCTCGTAGTCATCATCTATGTGGTAGCCATGCTCGATAGCTACCTCAGTATAAGTTTCCCAAGTTTTTTCATCTTGCTTGTCTAAGCTAGATGTTATTTCGTCAGCTATGGTGTCAATCAATTTGTCATTAACTTCATGTGACATTGTTTGTCACTTCTGCCCTAGCTAGTTTAGATTCCTCAAGGTGAAGCACCATTGATGTAAAGTAACTTGATAATTGTCTTGCTGTTTCATGTGTTTTCTTTTCATTTACAAGATCTTCGTCAGCATCTGTATCTAAATCATCTGAACTCCAACTTCTGATGTTTTCTTCACACGAATCGACAAGTAAAGCTAACCCCTCTCTAATAGCGTGAACCTCTGATTCCTTGAAGCCTTCTGTAGTGTCATCGCCTTTGCTATCTATGTAGACACGAATACACTTGGACTTGTTCATAGGTTGTCCATCTGTGTACTTCTTCCAATCTTCTCCATCAATAAGATACTGTCCTCTCCAACGTAAAGTATATCTATCTGTGTTGATGTGTTTCTTCATCAGCTTTACCATCTTCATGTTTTCTTCTGTGTTAGGTATCTCGCTAAAGACATATCGATGTTGATTGTGTAGTTTTTCTAAGAAAGTATTTCTCTCTCTTAGATCATCTACTTCTTTTGTAAGCATCGCAACTTCGACACCATAGTTTTCTTTACGCATATCGATGTTCTCTTGTCTGTAACTTTCATTTGCTCTAGTTAGATTATCGTTTGCCTTACGAATATCTTTTACTTCAATTTCTAACTCTCTTATTCTGTTGTCAACTTCTTCGCCTATGTTGACTAGCTTGACTTCGTACTTACTCATTTATTTTCCCCTTTCAAAATGAATTTAATTACTTCGTTTGTCCAACCGTTACCAAGTATCTTATAACCTTGACTATTACTAACTGACTTACAGTAATCATCTGGCAACGTTTGCAACCTACAACATTCTTTTACAGTAAGCTTTCTCCAATGTAAAGTATTATCTTCATAAGCATTTGGATAACGACCAACTGGCATAGGCGAAACTACTGCATCTTTGTCTACTGTAGATAGACACCGTGACTTATCATTATCATAAACCTCTAGTGTCTGTACAAGTGGGATTGACTTATCGTTATCCTTACGGACACCTTCCTCGTTTATACGTCTACCTTTTATGGAAGCAGAACGACAAAGTATTTTAGGTTCACGATTACCACCACCACAAGTGTTTAATGTCGGTGATTTGCCTTCAACTGAATAGACACGTTTAAGTATGTCATGTCCATTGAGATCAGCTATACCAACTTGTTTGCAACCATCCCCAAACACTAACTGTCTACGTGACTTCTCGAAGTAAGTTCGTAAGTTACCACCTTTCCAATAGTTCGCATCTAGACAGTATGACTTCTCTCTATCTACACAACCACACTCGATAATGTCTTTAAGTTTGATACCTCTATCTTCTGGTATCTTAAACTCAAAATCTGTTACGTACATTCGTACTCTATTCTGTGCAGATACGATAGACGAATTGATGATGTACATCTTTAGTTTAGGATTAATCGCTTGCAACATATTGACAATAGTATCTTGCCATTCTTTTTTCATTCGCACGTTTTCAAATAACAGTTTGACATTTGGATTGTGTTGATAAATTAGTCTGTATATCTTGACAAACTCAAAAAACAATCTTGATTGAGGATGATAAAAGTTCCAACCTTTGCCTGCTACTGAAAAGCCTTGACAAGGCGAGCCACATAGGATGACATCTATCGTTGATGGATGTACGGTGACATTCTTATCAAAGTAATCGTATACTGTGCAGATATCCCCAAGATGTTGCAAATCATCGTGGTTGTCGTTAGCTACCTTGATAGCAAACTTATCTATCTCTGATGTAAACCAGTTAGTTACCTCTAGTCCTAACTCTTTTACTGCTTGGCGACCTATCTCGCCACCACTACATAAATTAAGCCAATTCATAATATATTTTTCTCCTTTACAGGGTAAGTTATACAAGTATTTAGTATTGTCAACAAAAAAAAGAGCAACCGTGAAGTTGCCCTTTCTAACATAGGAGGAAAATATGAGTGTTAACGTACACTCTCCTTATACTGATTGACATTTACAGAATACTTCTGACCTAACTTATCTAGTCTAGCCATGTTATCCTTCTGCCAATCAATACAAGCTTGTTTTGTCTTGCTGACATAACACGTTATCCATTTGCGATAATCTATGTTGTGTCCTCTCTTGACAAATTCTTTGTCTTGTAAGCCTATACGTACTGCTGACAATTTTGCATCGACAATCCACATACCGTCACTTCTCTGACTTATCTGTGTCTTCAGTTTGTCTTTTTGCATAAGCCTTCTCTAAATCATCTAAGTAAAGTTTTACAGATGTTCTAATTAAGTCTGCAACACTTACTTGCATATTATAGGTTTCTGATTCTTTTGTCGAGAAGTTTCTTAGTTTGTCGTAATCTTTTTTTTCTATAGTTAGATTGTACGACATTGTTTCGCTGAATATCTTATTTGGTCTAGTCATATTATATCTATCCTCTCGTACAATTCAAAATCAAAAGTCTGACAATATTCTTTTATGGTGCTAAAATTAGGTTTGCTTTCTCTATCGTCATACCAAATATTTTTTTGTAGATATGACAATATCTCTTCTCTTGTGTTAAAACTCTGATATCGTTCAACGATACGAATGTAATCTCCTATGCCGTCTGCATCAAATCCCTCTTCATCTACATAGCTTTTAAGTATATATTTTGATCTAGTTTTAGTCATAATCGTGTATCTCCCAAAGGGTTGACACATGATTATCACGGATTTAAAATTCTGTCAAATTATTTTTTACGTTGACAATTAATTAGTTGTATGATCTATAATTGACAATGAATTGGATAAAAAATTATGTGGGAAATTTACATATTGTACATAACGGGCGTTATCGTGGGGATTGTCCTCTGTGTGGTAGGGTTAACACCTTTAGTGTAACAGATACTGGCTTTGAAAGATTGTGGTATTGCTTTCATGCTGATTGCCATGCAAAAGGATCTACTGGTGTGCAACTGACAAAAGAAAATTCAAAAGTTGCATTTAAAGAAAAGATAACCAGTACTGAAACTAACGATGAGTTCGAGATACCAGATACATTCGTATCCCTTTCACGTAGCAAACAAGCAGAAGAATATGTAAAGAGTGTTGGATCTTACGAAGCTTACTTGTCTGGATTAGTAGACATACGATATGACTTGCAGCAAGATAGAGTTGTTTATCTAGTGAAAAGTATTAGTAATGGAAGAGTTGTAGATGCAACTGGTAGAAGTTTAACAAATAGGAAACCGAAATGGAGAAGATATGGAACTAGCAGAACTACTTTTTTATCTGGAGACGGACTTTGTGGAATTATTGTCGAAGATTGTCCTAGTGCTTGCAGTATTAGTAACCTTGCAGTCGGAATAAGTTTGATGGGTACAAGTTTACTAGATGAACACATTGATGTTATTAAACAATTTAAAAAAGTTTATATAGCACTTGACAAAGATGCAACTGGTAAGGCAATATTGATGATGAAAAAGTTACGGAACTATGTTCCAACTAAGTTAATTGTTTTGAACAAGGATTTAAAAGATATGCAGATAGGGGAAAGAAATGAGTTCATCAGGCGTTACATCGATTGATAAACAAGTATTAGGTTTCTGTCTGAACGTTGACTTCTTTAACAAAGTCAAGAACAAGATAGACAGAACAATGTTCGACAACGAACTCAAAGATATATTCGACACAATAGTTTATTCACATACTAAGTACGAACGAAGTTTGTCTGTGGCTGAACTGTCCACAATATTTAATGACCGTAATCCTGCTATGCCAGATTCTAGTCGTAGTCGTGTGCAGACTATGATATCTGAATTAGTTGCACCATTAGATAGTGATGAACTGCATACTGACATTGTAAACAATCTCTGGTTGCGTGATAGAGCAAGGCAGATAGGTGAGAAAGCATTAGAGATATTCACTGGAGATAGTGACGAGTTTGGAGAACTCAAGAAACTAATTGATACAGTTGACGATGGTAGGATAGGCGACAAGACAACCTACACAGTTGTTGACAAAGATCTTAATCAGTTGCTTACAGAAGAAGCAGGTGACAATGACTTTCCATTTACATTCAATCTAATTAACGAAAACATCAAAGGTTTGGATAGAGGTAACTTAGGTATTCTGTTTGCACGACCAGAAGTAGGTAAGACAACCTTCTGTTGTTTTCTGGCCGCATCATATATCAGACAAGGTTTTCAAGTTGTTTACTGGGCAAACGAAGAACCTGCTGCACGAATCAAATTAAGAATTATACAGTCATATTTTGAACTCACAAAAGAAGAGATGGTTGCCAGACGGTTTGAACTTGTTGAAACATATAAGAAAGAGATAGAACCTTATTTAGTTATTATGGATTCTGTTGGTACATCTATTGAAGAGGTAGATGAGTATGCTAAATTGAACAAACCAGACATTATGTTTTGTGATCAGCTAGATAAGTTTCGTATTAAAGGTGAATACAATCGTGGAGATGAAAGATTAAAAGAAACATATGTGACTGCAAGAGAGATAGCTAAACGTAATATGTGTCTTGTATGGGCAGTAAGTCAAGCTAGTTATGATGCACACGACAGACAGTTTATAGATTATGCTATGCTTGACAACTCCAAGACTGGTAAGGCAGGTGAAGCTGATATTATTATAGGTATAGGTAAGACTGGTTCAAGCGAGATAGATAACGTTGTTCGACACATCTGTATATCAAAGAACAAAATCAATGGGTGGCATGGCATGATCAATGCACAGATAGATATAGCAAGGGGGGTATATTACTAATGAACATTCTAACACTAGACGTTGAAACAACGCACATAGAGAAACTTGGGGGTGGCACAACTGCATCACCACACTTTAATAATCGTTTAGTATCAGTGGGTTGGAAGTGGTTGTTGAGAGAAGATGTTAACTACAAATTTATCTACCACAAGGATGCTCCCATCATTGATGGAAGTCAGTACACATGGATACAACATGATCTTGACAAAGCTGACGTTCTTGTTGGTCAAAACATAAAGTTTGATATCACATGGTTACGTGCTTGTGGATTTAAATATGATGGACATTTGTACGATACTATGGTAGCTGAATACCTAAGAGCAAAAGCACGTAAGTGGTCACTAAGTTTGGAATCTCTTGCAAAACGATACAACGTCAAACAAAAAGAGGTTGATCTGATTGCACCTTACTTAAAAGACAAAAAGACATTCTACGATATTCCTGCTGATATTGTAGAAGAGTATGGTAAAGCAGACGTGATTGCAACAGAACAAGTTGCAGTCAAACAACTAGAAGCCTTTGGCTTAACATTTGAGGAACTATATGAAACAGACATTAAGACTATCCTTTGAGATGACAGACACTCTATCTAGAATAGAATCAAACGGATTAAAAATAAATTTAGATACACTGAAACAAATAGAAAAAGAATATGAAGAAGAGATGCACACGCTAGAGAACAAGTTGCGAGAACTTGCAAAGAAAGCTATGGGTGATACACCTATCAATCTAGCCAGTCCAGATGATAAAAGCATGTTGCTTTACTCACGTAAGGTCAAAGACAAAACACTTTGGTCAATGACATTTAATCTTGGACATGAAATGCGTGGTAATACAGTCAAGCCTAAGATGAGAACACGGATGAAAAACACAGACTTTGTTCGACACGTAAGACAGATGACTGACATTGTATACAAAACGATAGGTAGACAGTGTTCAGATTGTAAAGGATATGGTCGCATCACGATGTACAAAAAAGATGGCACGATGGGTAAGGCAAAGAGAATATGTAAAACTTGCATAGGCAAGGGTGTGGTTTACACTTCAACTGGAGAGGTTGCAGGGTTTAAGATTATACCACGAACTGCACGAGACACAGCATCAGCAGGTTTTAAAACAGACAAGGTTACACTAGAAGATAGGATAACCGAACTTGAAGGGGATGGTCGTGAGTTTTGTGAAGCGTATATAAGATACAATGCTTTGCGTACTTACTTATCAACTTTTGTGGAAGGAATGAAAAACAATGTTGATGAAAATAATTTTATACATCCAGAGTTTATGCAGTGCGTTACAGCGACTGGTAGACTATCTAGCCGAAATCCTAATTTTCAAAATATGCCACGTGGATCAACGTTCGCTATTCGGAAGGTGGTGGAAAGCAGATATCCCAACGGAAGTATTCTTGAGGGAGATTACTCGCAACTTGAATTCAGAGTGGCAGGATTTCTTGCGAAAGATTCGCAGGTTTATAAAGATGTTTTAGATGGCACAGATGTACATAGCTATACAGCATCCATCATCGGCTGCAGTAGACAAGATGCAAAAGCACACACATTTAAACCTTTGTATGGTGGTGTAAGTGGCACACGTAATCAACAAGCATACTACCAAAGATTCAAAGAGAAGTATGTACAAGTAACTGAATGGCATAAAAAATTAGAAAAAGAAGCAGTCACTACTAAAATCATCAAGCTACCATCTGGTCGTGAATATTGTTTTCCAGATGCTAAATGGACTGAGTGGGGATCTGCAACAAACAGAACTGCTATCTGTAACTACCCAGTACAAGGATTTGCAACTGCAGATCTGTTACCTATTGCACTTGTGAAATTAGATAAACAAATGCAAAAATTAAAAATGAAGTCTGTTATTTGCAACACCGTACATGATTCTATTGTATTAGATGTACATCCAGATGAAAAAGATCTAGCAATCAAAGTGTTATCACAAGCCATGAGATCTTTACCTCAAGAAACAAAACGTAGGTACGGTGTGTATTACGACATGCCAGTGGGTATAGAATTAAAAATAGGAAAGAATTGGCTTGACTTAGAAGAAGTATCTATATAGGATAAGATTACATTAACCTTAAATAAATAGAAAAGGAAACATTTATGGATAATAATCTACAAACTATGTCAAGTGACATAGACAACATTGTTGCTACTTTTGGCAGTGATGAATCAGCTTTTATGGAGCTAACTGGTCAGGCAGCTATGCCTAAATCAGAAGGTCTATCTAGGCTAAACATAAACTACGATACAGAAACGGAAGATGGCGAGACACTGACTCGTGGCGATTGGAAGATGATGTATTTTGGTGAGATGGTATATGCAAAAGAAATACTTATCAAACCTATATTAAGAACATTTGAATGGAGTATCTTTGATGCAGAGCAGGGTGTGTTCTCATCGAAATCAGTCCAAAAGCCAACCATGTCAGGAGATTTTCCTGATACAGAAGGTGGTAATAAGTGTGGTCGTCTGTCTCCAGATGAAGAAGAAAAATTAAAAGACGATGATCCTCTTAAATTAAAATCTAGATCAGCAGTATGTAATCAAGTGTTATACTCTAAAGTTAGTGGTAAGTTTAGAAAAGCTAATGGAGAAGAGATAGAGATTAGTGAACATCCTGCAGTTGCGTATTTTAAAAGATCTGGGTTTTTACCAATACGAAACTTTATTGACAGTCTAACTAGACAGAAGAAGATAATGCAGAAGTGTTGGATTAGTTTAAAGACAGATAAGAAGAAAAAAGGATCTGTTACATACTTTGTACCAGTCCCAACATTAAGTTCAGAAACTGATATCTTGGATGAAGATAAGGAGTTAATGAAGAAGTTTGCTGAAACTGTGAAGGCACACAACCAATCTGTGCTAGAACAGAGCAGAGAGTCTGCTAAGTTAGAAACTAACAAGTCAGACGAAAGTCTAGCAGACGACTTCAATGCTGCTGCTGTTTAAAATCCAAGACTACATGGAACGTGCTAGTAGGGGGGAAGTTACCATTCCCCCTGAAGCCGTTTTAGACTTTGCTAATGACTGCAAAGATTCCGTTACTGTACAACTCAACAAAGAAAAAAGTTACAAGTTAAGAATGTCTGGTTTAGGTAGACCAGTCTGTCAACAATTATTAGAGAAGAATGGTGTCGAACAAGAGACACAGTACAACCTTCTATTTAGATTTTTATTCGGTGATATCGTAGAAGCAATAGCTGTTCTTGTATTAGAACAAGCAGGGGTAGATATTGTCGCAAAACAAAAAGCAGTTAAACTTACGATCGGTGGATCTGAAGTTACTGGTACATTAGATTTAATTATAAGAGATGAAACTGGACAAGAGAAAGTCTGGGACATCAAGTCTGCTAGTGAGTGGGCATACAAATTTAAATACACTGGTTACGGTGGTTATGATAAAATAAAAGAAGATGATCCATTTGGTTACATCATGCAAGGTCATTTGTATGGAGAAGCAACTGGACTACCTTTTGGTGGGTGGATCGTTGTCAACAAATCAAGTGGTGAGATAGCTGTAGTCGAAGCACCAGAGTGGCAAGACCAAGATAGAAAAGAGTATCTTAAAGATGCAGAGAAGCGTGTGCAGTTCCTAAACAGACCGTTCAAAGAGTTTGTTGTACCATACAAAGATGAGTTTGAAGAACATAAAGGCGAACGAACTGGCAACAAACTTATGCCAAAGCCTTGCAACATGTGTGGGTACAAAAAGTATTGTTGGAAAAATGCAACCCTGCACGATAGAGTTACATCAAAAGCTAAACAGCCACCTCAAGTGTGGTACACTAGATTGAAAAAGAAAGTATTGTGATGCCAGTATTATACTCAAGAAACAACATGGCAGATCTTATGGAATTAAACGAGGACTTATACCACGTTTATATAGACTCCCACGTGGAGACTGGTGGTGGGAGAGAAACAGTTTTTTTGCGTCAACATGAAAGAGGTATTCCCCTTACTCTTCGTGAAAACTTTTCAAAGAACGGCTCTCTCACTTCTAACACAGAGCAACGAGATATAGTAAAGGTAGAGAATGAATTTCAAGTTATTGGACATGCACTCGATTATGGGAAAATAGTATGCCTTCCGATGTTTCCCCTAACAATCCAACTTATTACAATAGAAAAACAATCCCCCAAACTGGCAGGGTACATAAACAAAAGGATTCAATCATTAGGATTGAAGATGAAACAGATATGAGATACAGATCTAAGTTTGAACTAGAACTGGCTAAAGTTCTCATGCGTCACAAGGTTAAGTTTC
>VTLG01004332.1_pt1 | contig 25199 bp, 34 predicted proteins | sample 4694571 | NCBI WGS metagenome assembly VTLG01 (sample SAMN12604809, study PRJNA352737) | marine metagenome | biome: ENVO:00000447; feature: ENVO:00000209|ENVO:00000569|ENVO:01000036; material: ENVO:00002151; isolation source: viral sequences binned using virsorter ...
GGTTTTTCGCACGAGCGAATTTTCTCTAGTGACAGAAAAAAAAATCTGATTTCGTTTCGTAACTTATGAAAATTGAAAATTATCCAATAGCTAAGATTATTCCGTATGTTCGCAACCCACGTAAGAATGATAATGCGGTGGAGAAGGTTGCCTCGTCAATTAAAGAGTTTGGCTTTAGACAACCGATTGTGGTTGATGAAGAGCTCGTAATTATTGCAGGGCATACCAGATATGAATCTGCAAAGCGACTCGGTATGGAAACCGTTCCAGTTCATGTAGCTAAAGGATTAACTCCTCAACAAGTGAAAGCATATCGAATCGCAGATAACCGTGTTGGTCAGGAAGCAGAGTGGGACATGGAGTTACTCAAACTTGAATTGGAAGAATTAGATGCACCAGAGATGAGTGGGTTTGATCCCGATGAATTACATAATATTCTACAGGAAGCAGAAAGGAACACAGATGCCGATGTTATTCCAGAAGTTCCAGAGGATGTAATTTCAACAGAGGGAGACATTTGGGAGCTTGGTAATCATAGATTGATATGTGGGGACTCAACAAATGCAGACCATGTTAAGTCTTTATTAGGTGATATCAAACCAATGCTAATGGTAACTGACCCTCCTTATGGAGTTAGCTATGACCCGAAGTGGCGAGGAGTTTATGGCTTCAACAAAAATAGAAAGAAGATGGGTTACATCGAAGGAGATGAGAAAGCAGACTGGAGTGAGGCTTGGTCGTTATTTGAAGGGAATGTTGCTTATGTTTGGCATGGAGCTCTTCACGCAGGAGAAGTACAAAAAAATCTGGAAGATTTAGATTTCCAAATGCGTCAACAGATTATATGGGCAAAGGAACGATTTGCAATTAGCAGAGGGAATTACCATTGGCAACATGAAGCCTGTTGGTATGCGGTAAGAAAGAATTCAAAAGCAAACTGGATGGGAGACCGTTCACAAACTACTTTGTGGAAAATAAACTCTCGTGATGATGCAGGGCATGGGCATGCGACTCAAAAACCAGTTGAGTGTATGAAAAAGCCTATTGAAAATAACAGTTCCGTTGGTCACGCAGTTTACGAACCATTCTCTGGTTCTGGTACAACTCTTATTGCTTGTGAGATAACTGCAAGACAATGTTTAGCTGTAGAAATTAATCCTCAATTTGTTGATGTTGCGATACAACGATGGTGTGACTTTACAGGAAATTATAATATTAAATTAAACGGTAAACCTTTGTTATGGACAGGCTTTAAAGAGAAAAAGGTTGCATGAATGAGCAAACCGTTCCAATTGGGTCTCTAGGAAGAGTTTTAAATTTAAGTGAGCGCAGGATTCAGCAGTTAGTAAAAGAGGGGATATTAACTAAGGAGGAGCGAGGAAGGTATCCGTTTCTCTCAAACATCAAAGGATACGTTTTATTTTTACAAGCAAGAGTTGATGGGAATTCGAGTGGTATTATTGATTTAGACGAAGCTCGTAAAAGAAAACTCCAAGCCGAAGCAATGTTGGCAGAATTAGAATTGGAGCGTTCACAGGAAAATACAATCAGCGTTTCAGATCATGGAGAAATAGTTGGCAAATTAGGAGATGCATTAAAAAGTCGATTAATGGTTATGCCGAGTAAATTAGCTCCTGCTCTGGCGTTGGAATCTAAACAAGGATTATGCAAACAGATTGTAGAAGATGAAATCCGAAGCTGTCTTATTGAAATATCAAGAGTCATATCAGACGACGAGCTCAGGATTAAAAAAAGCGAAAGCGGAGCGAAAGAAACAAGCAAAGCGGTATCTTCCTCCTCCTAAGTTAACCGTTGCCGAATGGAGTGACCAAGAGAGAATATTATCCTCAGAATCCTCAGCTATGGCAGGGCAATTCGTAACTGCGAATGCAGAGTATCAACGAGGAATGATGGATGCCTTTTCTGACCCTCAGTATTCTGAAATCGTAATCATGTCAGGGAGTCAGATTGGTAAAACAGAGATTATAAATAATATTATCGGTTATTACATCGAACATAATCCATTACCGATTTTATGTTTACAGCCGACTTTATCGATGGCTCAAACTTGGTCTAAGGATAGATTGGCATTAATGTTACGAGACACGCCATGCCTTAGAGATAAAGTAAGAGATGCACGTTCAAGAGATTCAGGAAATACAACGCTGCATAAAACATTTCCTGGTGGACATATAACAGTCTGTGGAGCAAATTCTCCTGCATCATTAGCAAGTCGAAGTATAGCTATATTATTAGCAGATGAGGTTGACCGTTATCCTTTATCAGCAGGAGCAGAAGGAGACCCTATAAATCTGGCAAAAAGACGAACGGTTACATATTGGCAGAAAAAAATCTTATTAACTTCAACTCCTACAGTAAAAGGTGCATCACGAATTGAGAGTGCATTCGAGGGTTCAGATCAACGATATTACAATATCAAATGTTATAAGTGCGATACACCGCAGACTTTAAAATGGGCGCAAGTAAGGTGGGAAAAGAATAAACCAGAAACAGCAAAATACCATTGTATTGAATGTGATGAGTCATGGAGCGATATCCAGAGGAAGCAAGCAATTAAAGAAGGTGAGTGGATTGCTACTCAACCGTTTACAGGAGTGGCAGGATTCCACTTGTCTGGATTATATAGCTCATGGTTGGACATGGCGGAAATTGCAAATATTTTTCTGGAAGCAAAGCATACAGGTGCGGAAGCACTTCGAGTTTTCGTTAATACCATTCTTGGAGAAACTTGGGAAGAAGAGGACGGGGAAGGTATTGAGGTTAACGATATTATGGCAAGGGCTGAAAAATACGATAATAGAATCCCTTCTTCCGAAATTGGAGTTTTATGTGCGTCAGCTGATGTTCAAGCAGACCGTATCGAAGTATTGGTTAACGGTTACTCAGCGAATCAAATATGGGTGCTTGGTATGCAGATATTCTACGGTAACCCGACAGCTGACGAACTATGGAACAAGGTTGAAGCGTATCTTAAAGAAACATGGGAACATCCTTCGGGACAGGATTTACGAATAACAAGGTCTTTTATTGATTCTGGATATGAAACAGGAGCAGTTTACCAATTTGTTAAAAAATTAGAAACACAGGGAGTATGCGCTATTAAAGGCGTTGGAGGGATGAATCGGGGCGAGGTTGGGCGTCCTTCTAAAAATAATTCTGCTCGTTGTAATGTGTTTCCATTAGGAGTCAATACTTTAAAGACTCAAATTATGGCGAGGCTTAAAGTACACGAGGAAGATCAACCAGGATTTATTCATTTTCCAGATTTTTTAGATGAGGAGTTTTTTTTACAAATAACATCAGAAAGATTAATAAAGAAGTATTCAAAAGGTATTCCGAGACTTGAATTTAAAAAGATGCGTCCACGTAATGAGGCACTTGATTTAATGGTTTACAATCTCGGAGCATTTCGTTCCTTGAATGCTAATATGCCTCTAATACAGAAGAGGTTGGGAGAAGTAAGGAGAGAAACAAAAGAAACAAAACAACGGCATAAAAGACCGTCATGGGCAACTAAATGGGAAAGGTATTAAATGGCGAATTTATTTGACTCTTCAGAATATCCCACAACTGAACCAGAGGTTTTAGTTATCGGTGATCGATGGGTTTGGAAACGTACCGACGTCGGAACTGACTATGCGCCGAGCTCATATGCGCTTAGTTATAACGCTCGTTTATTAGGAACTGGTTCAACAACATTTTCAATTACGGCTTCAGAAAGTGGAACGGATTATATAGTCGAAGTCGGCAGCTCCACAACTTCTTCTCGTTCTGTTGGCGTATATGCTTGGAATATGTACATTACAAGAAGTTCGGACTCCGAGCGCATAGCACTTGATTCAGGCAAATTCGAGGTCAAAGATAATTTAGCAACTTCGAGTGCCGATCCTCGATCCCACTCTGCAAAGATGGTGGATTACCTAGAAGCGACAGCGGAGAGTTTAGCACAGAAATTAACAACAGCGTATTCAATTGCAGACCGTTCCAATACTCTCAAAAGCATGGAGGAGAACCAAAATTTACTTAATTATTATCGCACCGTTTATAACCGTGAGGTAATGAAAGATCGTGCTTTGAGTGGAAAGAAAACGGGTCAAACTATATTAGTGAGGTTTTAACATGGCATGGTATAACCCACGAACATGGGTAAAGGTAAAAACTAAAAAGACCTTTCCCTCCCAACGTAATTATACAGGAGCAGGAAGTGGCAGATTATTATCTGGATTTTTAGGTGGTTCAACATCTGCGGATAAGGAAATCCGTCCTGCTCTACGAAAGTTAAGAGATCGTTGCAGACAATTATCAAGGAATGAACCAATAGCTACAAAGGCACTCCAAATATACAGGACTCAAGTCGTAGGTGATAAAGGTTTGCATTTACAGGTACGAGCACGAAACGTTCCGAGAAAAGGTGAAATAAAAGGAGACTTGGATATGGTTGGAAACGATATCTTAGAGAGACTCTGGAAAGAATGGATTCAAAAGGGAATTTGTGAAATTACTAATAAACATTCATGGATAGATTGTCAGCAACTTGTTATAGAAGGTCTAATTAGGGATGGAGAGGTTTTAGTTAAACATATTCGTAATGCTGATAATAAATTCGGATATGCGGTGCAGTTTTTAGAACCAGATTATTTAGATGAGGAGTACAATCAAGTCTTAGATAATGGTTCAAGAGTTATGATGGGCGTTGAGTTAGACCGATTCAATCGTCCTGTTGCATATTATCTCCATTCTGGTGCAACGCATCCTTATGACGATTATGGAAAGCAAACTGGAAGAATAAGAGTTCCTGCTTCAGATTTACTCCATATTTACAGACCCGACAGGGCGCAACAGACTCGTGGGGTTAGTTTCTTTGCTCCTGTACTGGATAAAATTCACCAATTAAATGGATATGCTGAAGCGGAACTCGTAAGTGCTAGGTTAGGTGCATCAAGGAGTTTATACCTTAAAACTCAAGATGGAGTTGGTTATGCAGGTGACGATTTTGATGGAGAAGCTCCGATAATGGACGCAGGAGAACCAGGTGGTATTACACAATTACCTGCAGGAGTGGATATCGTTTCTCCGAGTATGGATCATCCTAATTCAGCTTTTGAATCATTCCACAAGGCAATGTTAAGAACTATTGCATCTGGACTCGGACTCGATTATGTAACTTTATCAAGTAATTTAGAATCTGTTAGCTACAGTTCTATTCGTTCTGGCACGATTGAAAGCCGAGATAATTACAGGATGCATCAAAGGTTTTTAATAGAGCATTTTGCAATGCCAGTATTCCGTGAATGGTTAAATATAGGAATGACATCTGGAGCGATTCCGTTCCCTATTGAGCGTTATAACAAATTCGCAAATTCCGCAATCTTTAGACCGAGAGGTTATACGTGGATTGACCCTGCTAAAGAAGTGAGGGCGAGTATTGAAGGATTGCAGAATGGTTTTATGACATTCAGCGATATATCGCAACAAATATCTGGAAGAGATGTGGAGGAGACATTTTCAACTCTGCAAGCAGATTTAGAAATGGCAGAGAGATATAACATAGAAATTAATCTTGAACCGCTAGGAGCTAAGAATCCTGCACAACCAAAGGTGGACAATGGAACAGAAATTAACGAAGAAGGAGCGTAAAAGTCTCCAAGAATTATCAACACGTACTTTCGCTTTGGAGTTCGATAGAGCTCAAGGTGAAGATGACAGGCGTGTCTCATTATCCTTTGCATCAGAAGAACCAGTATTGAGGAGCTTTGGGTGGGAGGTATTATCACATGAGAGAGAGGATATTGATTTGGAATTTATGGAATCGGGTCGTGCTCCATTGTTAATGAATCATGACCCAGAGGTGCAAATTGGCGTAATAGAATCAGCACGATTAGACGCAGATGAACGGAAGTCCCGTTCTGTTGTGAGGTTTGGAAATTCCCCACTCGCATCTGAGATATTAGCTGATGTTAACGATAAAATTCGCACAAATATTTCTGTTGGTTATCAAGTTAACAATTTAGTTAAACAAGATGAACAACGTGATGGCACAGATGTATACCGAGCCGACTGGACTCCGATGGAGATAAGTTTGGTCAGTATTCCTGCAGATAGGTCGGATATAGGCGTGGGTCGTGCTGAAGAAAAAACATTAACTATTAAAGACAAGGATAAAGATATGGAAACTAAAGCAGAAATCATATCGGAAACTCCTTCTCCTGATGCTGATAAAATTAAAAGAGAAGCATTAGCTGAAAGAGCAAAAGAAGTCAAGGAAATGCAAGCACTTGGAGTTAAACACAATCTCCGAGATTTTGCAGATCAATGTGTTGCAGATGGCACAGGACTTTTTGATTTCCGTGCAAAAATGCTCGATAAAATTGAGTCAAAGCCATTAGAGGTCTCTCCTGACCATGTGGATGTAAAACCAAAAGAGCAAAGAAAATATTCTCTTTTAAGGGCACTAAATGCTTCCAGTCGTGGAGATTGGAGTGGTGCAGGATTTGAAGCTGAAATGTCTCAGGAAGTATCGCATCGTCAAAACAAGACTCCTCAAGGATTCTATGTTCCAGACTTTGCTTGGACAGGAAACCGTAATGAAGCGGAACTGGAAAAGCGGACAGTAATGACCGTTGGTACAAACGCAAGCGGAGGTTTTTTTGCTCCTGTGGATCAATTAGGTTCTGAATGGGTTAGTGCTCTTCGTGCAAAAATGGTGATGCCAAGTCTTGGAATGAGAATCATGAGTGGCTTAACTACTAAGGTTTCAATTCCTAAAGTAAGTGCAGGAGTATCGGCAGCATTTGTTGCAGAGGAAGCAGCCGTTGCAGCCGTCAATCAAACAACCGCACAGATAACACTTTCTGGTAAGACTCTTGGATGTTATGAGGATGTTTCGAGGTTGCTCCTTTTGGAAAGCGACCCATCAATTGAACAGATTGTTCGTGATGACATCTTATCAGCGATGGCAGATAAGATAGAAGATGTTGCAATCGAGGGTGACTCAGGTGCAGAACCAACTGGTATTTCTAAAACTTCTGGAATAGGCTCGATAGCAATTGGCACAAATGGAGGATCGCCTACATGGGCTTCTGTTACTGGTCTTGTTAAAGAAGTTGAGATTGATAATGCATCTATAAATGCAAATACTCTCGGTTTTCTTACTAATCCAAAGGTTAAAGCAAAATTAGCGAGTACGGCAAAGGTCTCCTCTACAGATTCACATATGATTCTTGGAGATCCTTGGAATGCTTTATATGGATATCCATTGGCAGTAACGACCAATGTGCCGTCTGACTTAACTAAAGGATCAACATCTGGTTCTTGTTCTGCAATGATTTTCGGTGATTTTTCACAGTTAATTTTGGGTATGTGGAACACTCCTGATGTACTTGTTGACCCATATACGAACGGAAATAAAGGAACTGTTCGTATAGTAGTCCTTCAAGAAATCGATCTGGCAGTTAGACATGCACAATCCTTTGCAGCTTGCTTGGATTACACAACGTAATATGAAGATTAAGATTAAACAATCTTGTGGAATCAAAGGTGCTCACGTTGAATCGGGTGCGTCAATTGATGTTGACGATGATATTGGACACGATTTGATTGCAATGGGAAAAGCCGAAAAGCATAAAGGTGGCGATTCCCATGAAAAAAAACATCATAAAAAAGGGAAATAGCTATGAGAATTTTAGTCTTAAAGGATGCTAAATTTGATGGTCGGAACTGGAAGAAAGATAGTATTGCAATTCTAGGTTCAGATTTAGCGCATAAGTTTGTTGAAACTGGTAATGCAACATTTGAAGATACGAATCGGTCTATTGGATTAAAAAAATCCCATATTCCTGATCCTATTCAAAGAATAATTGCATCGCCTGTTAAGCAAAAAAAATCTAAAAAGGCTAAAAAGTAATGGCTGTTGAAACTGATGAAATGCGACTTGAGTTCCTTGAGGATTTTGGGAGCTCAGGTTGCACATTTACCGATACAAGTGCGAGTTCAACTTCAAGCATTACTGCTATGCTGTCAAGGGCATATTTTGCAGAGGAAGTTGGAGGAGCTACTGTAGAATCGACTGAACCCATTGCTTATGTTAGAACAACAGATGTTCCTAATGTGGTGCAAGGAGATACTTTAGCTATCGATTCGGTTACTTATACAATAACTCAGGTCAAACCAGATAATGAAGGGATGACCGAACTTAGATTGAGGGTTTAATGGCTCATTTGAGACAACAAATTCGAGAAAGAATTGCAACTGATGTTACAGGGTTATCAACAACAGGAAGCAATGTATTTCAAAGCAGAATTTATCCTGTAGAGGATGGTTCATTGCCTTGTTTGTTGGTATATACCACGACAGAGGATTCAGAAGTTACGGAAATGGCTTCACCAAGACCGATGACCAGGATTCTTAATGTTGTAATTCAAGGTATTGTTGGTGCAACTCAGCCAGATGATTCTTTAGACAATATATCAAAAGAAGTTGAGGTTGTAATGGCAGGAGATGTAAATATAAATTCTCTTGCAGATAGTAGTTATTTATCCTCAACAGAAATCGAAGTAAATGCTGATGGTGCAAAACCAATCGGTGTTGTTAGATTAAATTATGTTGTTGAATATCGAAATGTCGACAACAATCCAGAAACAGCTATTTAAGGAGAAAAAAAATGGCAAGTTACAGAGGAGAAGATGGTGTTTTTCAGGCCATCACAAGCGGTGGAACTTTAGCTACAGTTTCAAACCTACGAAGTTGGGAAATATCTGAAACAGCCGAAAGTATAGAATCCACAGTTATGGGTGATACTTCTAAAACTTTTACAGCAGGGCATAAATCATGGACGGCTAGTTGTGAAGTATTATATGACTTAGCAAATGCGGTTCAAGCTGATTTAGTTGTGGGCGAATCCGTTGATATTAAGATCTGGCCTAATACAGCATCACAAACGGAATCATTCGCAGGATCAGCGATTGTGACAGCGACAAGTCAATCTGGTGAAATCGGGGACTTGGTTGCGTCGAGTATAAGTTTGCAAGGGACTGGCGCATTAACTACGGTCGCATAATATGTCTGTATTAGAAAAAGCTACGGCTCATTTCACTGATTTGATGAGCCGTGAGCTACAACATATTGAAGTACCAGAATGGGTTGTGGACGGGAAACCAGTCAAAATATATTTCAAACCTGCAATGAATTTTCGAGCATTATCGAAAATCTTGCGGTGGCATAAGGAAGGGCAAGACGAGGAAGCATTAGTTCAGACAATTATTATTCGTGCATTAGACGGGTCAGGTAAAAACATGTTTAAAGACACGGATATGGAAACATTAATGCGTGAAGTTGACCCTTTTATATTACGCCGAATTATTGATGATATGGATGTTCAAAAATTAGAGGTAGATAAAGAGCTAAAAAAAACTTAAAAAAAGATCATCAATTATATTTTATTTTTTATTTAGCTGAACATTTAGGGAAAAGTGTTGAAGAAATTATGGATTTATCAACTGCAGAAATCGATGGATGGGCAGTATATTTTGAAGTAAAAAATGAACGTATAAAAAAGAAATAAAATGCCAACAACAAATATAGATATAAAAGCGACCGATAGGACGAAAAAAGCATTCAAAACGGTAAGAGGGAATGTTGAAAGACTAGGAGGTGCGTTTGGCAAAGTGAAAGGTGCAATTGGAGTTTTAGTTGGTGCACTTGCTGTCAAAAAAATGGCAGATTTCACAAGCGAATTGAGAAACCAAGCTGACGAGATTGGCAAGATGGCAGCAAGGGTTGATATGTCTGTTGAAGCTCTTCAAAGATTATCTTTTGCAGGAGAATTAGCAGGTGAAGGTATTCAAGGATTTAGAGATAATTTAGTTAAATTTGCGAGAAATGTTGGCGATGCTAGAAAAGGCACTAAAACACTTATTGATGAATTTAAAGAGTTAAGGATTGATCTAAGGGATCAAAATGGTGATTGGAAAGATACTGAACAATTATTATTTGAGGTATCAGACCGTTATATGGTAACAGCATCAGCGCAAAGGAAATTATCATCTGCGATGTTGTTATTTGGTAGAGGTGGACGAAAAATGGTCAATATGCTTTCGGAAGGTTCACAAAAAACGAAGGCACTTGGATATATGTTGACTCAATTAGGTGGAGTCATGGAGCAAGACGTGATTGACACTTCCGAAGAAGCGAACGATGCGTGGACTGTTATTGGTAAATATTGGGATGGGTTGGTTGCAAAAGTTCTACCTAGTTTAAACAAAAAAATAATAGAAACTGGTGAGGCATTGCAAAGGCATAAGGGGATTAATCCAGAAGCGTTTATGACTTTTAGAAGATTAAATGAGAGATTAAAAGAAGTAAATAAAGAGATTATTGGTTATGAAGATGTATTAGCTAAAACTAATAAATCAACAATAGATTTTACTGGTACAACTCAGCGTTTAAATTTGGAAGCAAAAAAGAATCTAAAAATTTTAACAGATGAAAAAATACTTATAGAAAAGCAACTTACACAAAGAGAAGTACAAGCTAAAAAAGTTAAACAATTGCAAGAAGCTGAAACTGAAAGGTTAAAAAATACGGAATATGCAGAATCTCAGATTTTTGAATTTACTGATACTCAGTTTAAACGAACGCAAGATAGTGCGAGAAATACAGCTAGAATAAAGTTGTATGAAGAAAAAAGATTTATAGATGAGAAAAAAAGACTATTTGAACAATTAAGGGAGTTTACTAGGACTGGTGAAGAACAAGAGCGATTTGAAATTATTGAAGAACATAAAAATCGAATGGCAACAATTGAAGGTTTTTATGGCGATGAAGTTAGTATGGCAAAAACAAAAGAAAGAGTTATTCGGGAGGAGTATCGGAAAACAACTGAACAATTAGAAGCATTTAATGTGAAACGAAGGGATTCAGCTATATCGACAATTTCACAAATGACGCATTCAATGAGTGGTTTTAATAAGTCATATTGGCAAGCATCAAAAGCATTATCAATTTCAGAAACAATTATGAACACTTATACGGCTGCAACCGCAGCTTTAAAAGTGCAACCTCCTCCTGTCGGGATGGCATTCGCAGGTACTATAACAGCTTTGGGTCTTGCCAATGTTGCGAGAATTAATAAAGAGACTTATAGCGGAAAAGCTATGGGAGGAAATGTAAATCGAGGAGAATCTTATATTGTTGGAGAAAAAGGAAAAGAATTATTCACGCCTTACCAAAGCGGAAATATAACGCCTAATCACGAATTAGGAGGAGGAACAACAAATATTAATTTTAACATACAAGCAAATGACGCTTCTGGATTTGATGAATTACTATATCGTCGTCGAGGGATGATTGTAGGAATGATTAATCAGGCGTTAAATAATAGTGGACAACGGGGTATTTTATGAGCGGGTCTTTTCCAACATCGCCTAAAATCGCAAGTATAAATATAGCGTCTATTCAACCGACTCTTATTTCAAGAACAATATCGGGAAGGAAACAAGCAAGGCAAATAGGCGGTCAACTATGGAGGATGACTTGTAATTTTGCACCATTAACTAGAGCTCAATTTTCTCCGATTTTAGCGTTTATTATTAGTCAACGTGGGGCTTATGATACGTTTACAATCGCACCAAATGTACACAAGGACACACAAGGTTCAGCTACAGGATCGCCATTAGTAAATGGAGCGTCACAAACTGGACGAACCGTTGTAACTGATAATTGGGCGAATTCTACTTTAGTTATGAAAGCGGGAGATTTTATAAAATTCGGAGGACATGCGAAAGTGTACATGGTAACAGGCGATGTAACATCTGATGGTTCGGGGAATGCTTCAATCAGTATTGAACCCGCATTAATAACTTCTCCTGCAAATAATGAAGCAATTGTTTTTAATGATATTCCGTTCACAGTTTCCTTAGATGGAGAAATACAAGAATTCCAGGCGGGACGAAATGGTTTTTACACATACAGCATGGATTTAATCGAGGTCTTTTAATATGGCGGGAAAACGGGGTTTAAATTCGGTTATAACGGCTCAATTATCCGCAGGGAAATTTATATATGCACATTTAATTAAAATAGGTTTAAACACAACTTATTATTATACAGATTCCGCATACGATATAACTTACGATTCAAACACTTATGATTCAAATGCGTTTATGTTGCCTGTTTCGTCCGTTAAAGAAGAAGGGAAAGTTACAACATCTTCAATGGATTTATCTATTTCCGCAGTTACACAAACTGTATTATCAGACGTTTTAAATAATGGTTATATTCACAAAGAAGTAATAATACAAAAAGCATTTTTATCGGATGCAAATGCGGTTTTATCTTCTGGTTCAGATTATGCGGTTTTTACAATTTTTAAAGGAATGATAAATGGGTTTTCATTAGCTGAAGGAGAAAAGACTTCAACAATTACATTTTCAGTTATGAACCATTGGGCATTTTTTGAAAGAATTTCTGGAAGAGTTACAACGAAGGAATCGCAGGATCAACTAGGTTTAACATATACAGAAACGGGATTTAATTGGATGACAAAAAGTAACAAAGGAACGCCAGTCACATCGACACGTCAAAGCTACATATTTGGGGTTTAAATGGGTTTGTTTGATAATGCTTTTAATAATTTAGGTGATTTAGGCGGGAGTGCTTGGGAAGGTTTTACAGATTTAACGGGTCTGGATAATATTATAAATGATATTATTAATGATCCTCTAGAAGATATTCAAGAAGAATTCGGGGATATAACCGAACCAACTTGGACATACGGAATTACAGGAAAATTAGAAGCCGTTTCTAAAATTGGTGGAATCCCGATTATTTATGGTTCAAGGAAAATTGCTGGAATAAAAGTTTATAAAGAATTATTAACAACTACAGGTACAGATTCAACTTGGGGAACTAGTTATATTTCTGGTGAAGATTGGTACGAAGTTTTTGTGCTTTGTGAAGGAGGAAACAAAGGAATTGGCGGGATTTCTGGAGTTTATTTTAATGGAGATTTTACTGCAGCAACAGCGTCTTCTTCGGCACAATATTTAGGAACTTCGAATACGGGAGGATGGGTAACATCTAAAACGTTAGCAGACGCAAATATGGTTATCACGACAACTGCAACTAATGGAACAAGAGAAAATGCAACGGCTGAATATGGGAAAAACGAATTTTCTACAGTAACAGATTTAGAATGGACGGCTTCGGATGTTTCTGGAGAAAAAAATAAATTACAAAACTTGTGCGCTGTTTATGTGAAATATTCAATAACAGATAATCAAGATAATAAGGTTCGAAATCTTCCGAGATTGCATTTTAAAGTTAATGGAATCCGTTGCCGTAATAATGCAGATCAAGAGGTTCATACTATGAATCCTGCATGGATTTTACGAGATTATTTAACAGATACTATTTATGGATGTGGGATTTCAGATTCAGAAATTGATAAGCCATCTTTTAACACATGTTCGGGGATTTGCGATCAAGTGAATAATTCCGAAAAACGACATGAATGTAATTTGATTTTAAATTCAGCAAATCCAGTTTTGAATAATATCAAACAAATTTTAAAAACTTGTGACGGAAAATTAACGTGGGAAGCGGGAAAATATAAAATGCACATCGATGACACTTATTCAAGTGCGGTAGCAATTACTTTAAATACCGATAATATTATTGGTGGAATTAATGTTCGAGGTGTATCTAAAAAAGACAAAGCGAACCAGGTGACAGCCGAATTTGCTAATGAGGACGATAACTATAATATGTCTACTGTTAGCTATCCTGATAAAACCGCAGAAAGTTCGATTTATAACCAATTCTTAACTACCGAAGATGGCGGAACGCCTCTCAAAAAAAAGGTAACTTTAAATGGTGTTACAGGTTGGGATCAAGCGAGATATTTATGCAAACTAGCATGTTATAAATCCCGATATAATATGGGAGTTACTTTAAGGTGTACATCGGAAGCACTAGATTTAGGCGTGGGTGATGTTGTCGGTTTAACGCATACTTCAACTGGATGGACGAATAAACAATTTATAGTTAATTCAGTTAATATTTTAAATGATTGTACTGTAGGTTTAGCATTACGAGAATATGAAGCATCAACATACACATGGTCTGATTCAACTGCACCAACATTAGGTAATAATACAGAATTGCCAGATGCTATTACTGTTATCGCACCAACGAATCTTTCTTTTACGGAATCTATATATTCTTCAATGGGATCATCGGGAAAGCGTATTCGGGTTCAATTGCGATGGTCTGCATCAACAGATTTTTATAAAGAAGCATACGAAATTGCTTATAAAAAAAGCTCTGATTCAGTTTGGATTCCTTCAGGAGAAACAATAGCGGAAGTTGGATATTTAAGCGATTTTGAAAAAGGGCAATTTGATTTTCGAGTTCGTGCAAGAAATACAAATAATGTTTATTCAACATGGCTAACTTTACCAAATCAAATTGTTTCTGGTATTACTGAAGCTCCCGAAGATGTTTCTAACTTTGGCGTTTCTGTTGAAGCTCAACAATCTGTATTAAGTTGGGATGCTCCGCTTTCATCTGATTTACAAAGTGCAGGAAGAATACAAATAAGAAAATTAGAAGGCGATGCCGTAAATTGGAATAATGCAACTTTTTTAGCAAATGCGTCCGCTAATACTTCAAGTGCAACATTATCGCTTTTTAGCACAGACGAAGGATATTACGTTGCTAAATGGATTGATTCAGAAGGGAACGAATCTGTAAATTATGCAAAGGTTGGCGTTGATCCTACTCAAGTTCGAAGGGTTAGATTATCGACTGTTCAAGAGCATGTTAATCTTGCTTCTCAAAGTGCAACTAACAAAGGTTGGTCGGGAACATTATCTGATTTGGAATTAGGAAGGGAATCTGATACTGAAGGTTATTATGTTCAATTTGAAAATCTAGGATTATGGGATTCGTTTACTTCAAATATAGACACTTGGATTTACGTAGATTCAAGAGGAGGTCACAAAACCGAAGGAAATTATACAACCGCAGTTATGGATTTAGGCGCAGTTTATGACGTTAATGTAGGCACTCAAAGAGTCGCAACGACTCAAGTGGTTGCAGGTACAGATTTAATAGATTCCTGGTCTGTTTCTCCGACTTTAGAAGCATCAGTAGATAATCGTCCGCTTTGGGATGGAACAACGGATTTAGCTCTTATAACGACTTCGGTTCGTACTACTCAACAAGATCCTGCAAGTGGGTCAGCGACATGGACGGATTATAATGTTTTTACGAATGCAAAATATAAAGCAAGAGGATTTCAAGTTAAAGCATCGTTAAAATCAAATGCGTCGACAGGCGATACAGGAGGAACACAATTCAAGTTTTTAGAAATGAAAACAAATTTTGATTTATCTGAAAGGGATGAATTGGGTCAAAAAACAAGCTCAACTCCTGCATTCACATATACTAACAGATTCTATGAAGCTCCAACTTTGATAATAACTCCGATGAATCAAGGAGGAGGCGATTATTTTACAATTACATCCGCAACGGCAACGGGTGCGACTGTAACGTTTTATAACAGTTCTAATAATGTTGTTACAAGAAATTACACTTATTTAGCTAGGGGATATTAAAAAATGGCAAACTCACATGATTATGAATTAGCGAATGCGACTGGAGCCGATTTTCGCTCGGATTTGAACACTTTACTTCTACAAATTAAAGCAACGAATGCAGGGTCGGATGCTCCAAGTTCGACAGCGGAGGGAATGTTGTGGTACGAAAGCGATGCGGATGTCCTTCACGTTTATGACGGGTCAGCGTGGAAAGCGATTATAAAATTCGTTGCAACAGGAAGTTCACAAGCATTAGGAACGGGTGATACTGTAACACATGCTAATTTAGCAACAATAACAGGTACGGTTCAAGGCGTTGGTCAAGGTAATTCACCAACATTCGCAGCATTGACAATTGCCGACGGAACAGGTGATCTAAACATTGCATCACATGACGGATCTAATGGTCTAAAATTAGGAGGGACTTTAGTTACGGCAACGGCTGCAAATTTAAATCTTTTAGACGGAGTTACAGATTTATGTACGCAAAATGAATTAGATGCTAGGGTCTCCGCAGCTTCTACGGCTGCTCAAGGTGTCGGTACAGGGAATTCACCAACATTTGCAGGAGGAACATTCAATGGGTCTGTTTCTATGGCAGATGGAACTCATAATTTGAATATTATTTCACACGATGGTTCAACTGGTGGTTTAAAATTAGAGAATGTTTTAGTAACGGCAACGGCTGCGGAATTGAATATTTTAGACGGAGTTACAGCGACTTCAACTGAATTAAATTTAATGGACGGATGCACCGCTTCAACCGCAGAAATTAATATTTTAAATGGTTGTACATCTTCAACGGCTGAATTAAATATTCTTGACGGAGTCACAGCTACACCTGTTGAATTAAATACTTTAGACGGTGTTAATAGTACGTTAACGGCTGCGGAATTAAATATTTTAGATGGTGTTACTTCTACTGCCACAGAATTAAATATTCTTGATGGTGTTACATCGACAACGGCTGAATTAAATATTTTAGATGGTGTTACTTCTACTGCCACAGAATTAAATCTTTTAGATGGTGTAACGTCAACGACTGCGGAATTAAATATTTTAGATGGTGTTACTTCTACTGCAACGGAATTAAATCTTTTAGATGGCGTTACAGCTACAACAACGGAATTAAATTATTTAGATATTACAACGCTAGGAACTGCGGAAGCAAGTAAAGCAGTAACCGCAGATGCTTCAGGGCATATTTCAATGAATGATAAAAATATAACGAATACTGGCGATGTTTCGCTTGATTCTGTTTCGGCAGATGGAACAGGAATAACTTTAAATGATCCTGTAATTTTTAAAAAGGAAGCATTTATGAAATCTAAACATCAATCATGGGTATTAGGAGGTTAAAAAATGGCTATAGTTCGAACAGCAGGAACAGAGATTATAAGAAGCGCATCTTTTAATGTAGTTACATCAACAGCGCAAACATTGATATTGGGAGTACAGCATCATATTTACACAGTACTTTCAGTAATAGCATACTGTACTGGACGTAATGGAACAGAAGAAGGGTATTTATATCTAACTGCTTATGATGGTAAAGCAGGATCAACCGCACAAACTATCAGCATTGCGGATATATCATCGCCTGTAGGGGGAACATTTGTTTTCAATGATAAGTTTTCGTTTAATGGATTTGAGCCAACTGATTTTACTGGTGCGATGGATGGTGCGGATGACCAAGACGCTATTGCGGATCAAGGATCAAGTGTTGCTCAAAAACTGATGTTTGTTACACCTTCAGTACATACAGGATTCGATTTACACGTTACGTATATTGATGCAAACAATTCATAAAATAGATAGGAGGTAAAAATGTCTGGACTAATGGGTGATGTTGGATCGAAATCCTACTTAATTGGTCTACAAAAAAATGTGAGTGGTGCATGGATTACATTCCATGGCACTACTAATGCGATTAATGGGTCACATAATATTTCGTCACTTACTGATGAAGCGACGGGGAGGTATCTTCTTACGTTTGCAACGGCATTACCATCGAAAGAATTTGCAGCTTCGGGAATGACTGAAGCTGCGGGTTCAGGCGGTAATAAAGGCGATGCTTTTGTCACATTTGATTCAGATCCTAATTCCACAAGATCGACAACGACTATTCGTGTATGGACTGAAACGTGGGATGGGTATGCAGCAGATAACGAAAGATGTGATGTTAATATAATGGGAGGTTAAAAATGAAAATAATATATAAAACAAAAGAAAATACAGTTAGTGTTATAACTCCTTCGCCAGAATGGGGTGGAACAATTGAAGAGCTTGCTCAAAAGGATGTTCCAACAGGCTTGAAATATAAGATTGTTGAAGATTCAGTTATACCAAGTGATCGTTCTTTTAGAGACGCCTGGGATGTTGATACAAATAAACTTACAGACGGAGTTGGAGCATGATAACTATTAATCTGAATAAAGCAAAAGATCTTACTAAAGATCGTCTAAGAATAGAACGTAAACCCCTCTTGGAAGCTGAAGACGTGAATTTTATGCAAGCACAAGAAACAGGAGCTAGCACAACTTCAATAGTGACAGAAAAACAGAGATTGAGAGATATTACTAAAAAAGCCGATTCGTGTAAGACAACGGATGAATTAAAAGCATTATCTTGTTCTAAATAAAAATGATAAAAGCCATAATATGAAATATAAAAAATTTATTGTAACAATTTTAATTAGTATATTTTGCGGTCTGGCGATTACATTCATATCTTCAAAATTGTTAGGCGAACCTCCACACGAACGAGCCTACGCTGTCATTCCTCAACAACCGCCACAAAAAACATCGCTTGATTCTGTACTAGAGGACACAATCAACATAATTTTGGAAAGCGGGTTCGCTGGAGCAATTACACTTTTGCTTGGTTTTTACATAGTTCGCACTGATAAATTAAACAGAAAAGAACACGCTGATAATTTCCAAAGATTTACAGATTTATCAACCGAATCGAATATCCAATTATCTGCAATTAATACAAGATTAGAGAATTTAGAAAGGGAAGCGGAGTCGCAGAAATCACTAAATACAATGCAAATGTTTCAAAATAAGACATGAAATTTGTAAGTGATCCTGTAATTCAATGTTGTATTTTATTCATTATTTTATGGTTTTTATTAAGCAATTGTTCTTCTTTTTCTAAACAAGGTGAAATGGGATTTTATGCGGATCAACGAAAGTCTAAGCCAATAAAATGGCAATGTGTAAACAAAGATTTTTTAAATGTAAAATGTAAGGAGAAATAAAAATGCCAATGATATTATTTGGAGTCGTCAAAACGATGGCTTTTACATTCCTGCAAAATAGTGGTTGCATGGAAAAATTATGCCTGTTGATTTTACGTTCTTTAGCGTCAAAAACTGACTCAAAAATAGACGATAAAATCGTATCTCTTCTTGAAAAATCGCTTGAAGAAAAAAAAGCATAATAAAGAAGTTTTTTATTCTTCTTTTTTAATGTTTTTGATAGTGGTTTTAATAATTGCGATTATTTATATTAGTCGCTAGGACGGTGTATTGTGAATAATAATATCACACGTCGTCAATTCACAACTTTACTTATAGGAGGAATAGTGACTTTTGTAACTGCCAATTTTCAACTCCACGAACTTGAATGCCATTGTGGTTGTGGTGAGATGGGAATGGACGATGATTTTCTAAGGCAACTCCAAGCGATAAGAGAGGAGATGAATCGTCCTCTACGTTTGAGTTCAGCGTTTCGTTGCCGTGCTCATAATAACAAAATATCGGAAGTTAAGAACGGTGCACATACTGTTGGCAAGGCGGTTGATATTTTAATAAGCGGTGCGGATGCAATACGGTTGATTGAGGTAGCTAGAAAGCACGGCATTTCGGGACTCGGTTTACAACAAAAGGGCGAGCATGGGCGTCGTTTTTGTCACATTGACAGCCTCTCTCCAAACGACGCTCCTCGTCCTGCTATCTGGACTTATAGCTAAAAGACAGATAAAAGACAGATAATTTCGAGGGTTGAAAAAAGGCAAGCCGTGTAAGTAACTGATTTCTTTGGTGGCGGGGGAAGGATTTGAACCTTCGACCTTCGGGTTATGAGTCCAACGGGTTAATGGGTGAACCTAAATATATCAGTAACTTAGCAAAAAAACTAAGACAGATAAAGACAGATAAATTATAAAAGACAGATAAAAAGACAGATAATTTATTTGATTCTTTTCTGGAGTAATTTGCCCATCAGCTTTGATGTATCCGTATCTTTGCGGACATATATTAACTCGGTCGTATTAGTGGATTTATGCCCTAAGTAATAAGCTATTTGCTCAAGAGATGCATCATTTTGGTAGAGGTAAGAGCCACACGTTTTCCTTAAATCGTGATATCTAAAATTTTCAATATTCGCTTCCTTTAAACATCCTTCCCATGCTGTTCTGCAATCCTGGTTAAAGATATTATCGTTAATACGTTCAGACCATCGCCTACGCAATAGTTTTCTAATCTGTGGTAATTCCTCAAATGAGGTTGTTCGTTTCGGTGAGGAGTTCTTTAAACCTTTAGTCCGTACATTTCGATTATATTTTGTCTTAACTTCTCCATTTTCAATTATTGGTTGTTCTGCTAATACATGTTTTCTGATTGCATGGTCAAATGTTATCTCCTGTCTTTTAAAATCAATATTATCCCATATTAAGGCAAGAGTCTCTCCTCTTCGGCTTCCGACCCATAATCCAAATGTTACAAAATCGTGCAGATTTTTCGATGTATTATGACCGTATTTATTTATTTTTTTATCTGTTGAAGTGCGCCTTGCAATTACTTCAAATAATCGCTTCCGTTCCTCATCAGTCAACACTCGATGTTCGTAAGTATCTTGAACTTCAGTTTCAACAAAATATACAGGATTCATTTCAAAATCATCATAACGTTTCATGGCAAATTCAAAAGCGCATCTTAAAGAGCGCAAATAATTATTAATTGTTTTGCCAGAACGAAAATCTCCATACTTTGCTGTTTTGCATGGGAGCATTAATTTTTCCTTTGCGTTGCGGATATCTTTCGGTTTGATTTCATATAATGGTATTGCACCAATTTCTCCTGCAAAGAAATCAAGGTGAGCTTTTTTAATAAAATAATTTTTCTCCCTCGTAACTTTTGGACTTATTAGATATGCGTTTAACATATCCTTGACCGTTATTTCTGCTCCTGTTTTTTTAGATGATGGATTAGATAAATTAGTTTGATAGTCTTTTATTTTTCTATGTATTGTTAAAATTTGATCGTTATAATCATCTGGCAAATCTGATAATGAATATAAAACAATCTCCTTAACAGGATTACGATTCCCATTTGAATCTAATTTATTATCTGGACGAAATATAGCGACTACATTAACATCTTCGGGGTTTAATTTTGGAATATCCTTAAAACTGAATTTATGAATCTTTTTCGGTTTCAGTATGAAAGGTGCTCCTCTCTTGTTCCCTTCGAATTTTTTTAGGTTTTTTAGACTCATTTATCTCTCCAATCAAAAGCTTAATTTCATTAATAATTAATTGCATATTTTCAAGAATTACCTTTTCCATTTACATCCTTGTTATCATGAAGTTGTATTATAAGACTATCCAAGTGCTCCACAAGAAAAGCCATTCGGTCTAATTTCTGTTCAAGAAAGTCGACTCTAGTTTCAGCAACAATTGCTTTCTTCTTCCATGATAAAAGCGATTCACCATCCTCATCTAAGGTGTTCATTTTGCCATCGCCAGTAAAAAGCCAATTAATATCGACTCCAATATTGGCAAGGGATTTAAGTATTGTTGAGGATATACCTTTATCAAGTTGACTTAATACGGTCGAGAAATAAGCAGGACTTAAATCCATCGACTTTGCAACCTTTGAGGCATTCCCTCCTCTAGACTCAATTACTTCTCTAATGCGTGTCTTTATTTCAGCATCTCGAGATTGTGTTATTACTACCATAATTAACCTTCTAAGTTTTTATTCGGAAACCAAACCATCCATTGTGCAAATTGATTATCCTGATTAAAGCAATCCCAAAAATGCTCCTCAACCATATCAACACTAAATACAAAATAATCTTCTCCAATTTCATTATAGTAATTGCAGACTAAGTATAAATTAGCTATTCCTCCTGCTTTATCAATAAAGCACATCTGCCCTTGTATAGCATTAAACTTGTTTTTACCATCACCATCCTCATTGAAAATGATTTCGGGTGGGGTTTTATTACAAGATAATTCTTTGTAAAACTCCTGTCCCATTTTTCCATCTTGAAAGCTGAACCAACTTTCATGAAAGAAGGCTCTTTGTTGTGTCTCTATTGCTTGTTCTACAAATGGCTTTTTACCTAAGTTCATATTATCTCCTTTGCCAAGATTGCTTCGGCTTTATTAAATCCAATCCATTTACCGTTATTATCCAGTCCTCTATTTGCTAAAGCGACCCTTGCTAATTTATTAGCATCTATTAATCCGTTTGCAATCATAGCTAATAAACTTGAGTCAGTTAATGAAAATAAAAAATCAGGATTAAGTTCGTCTTGAGGGTATTCACAAGTCGTATTCATATTTTTTCTCCTTTAGGGTTATTTTTATTTGACATCCTCTAACCTTATTGGTAGGGTATCACCTTATTGGTATTAATAATCCAATTTCTATACCAATTGTAATAACGATTATAACTCTTATTATAATTAAGTCAACTAAATAATACAATAAATTCAAATAAAATGGAGAGAAATGGAGATTACTAAAGAATTATTACTCCAATACGGAATTACTCTAAAAGAAATCTCAAAAGCGACAGATATAGCTCATCCTCATGTTAGCGTGATTTTAAATAGCACATTACGAGATAAAATCCAGAAAAAAGGCAACCAATTGTTACAACAAAAAATGAAGGAATTTGAAAAGTTAAATGGACGCTAAGGATAAACAGATTTTAATTGAGCATACTCAGCAAATGAAACGGATGGAGCAGGAGTTCCAGAAGTTTTACAAAATAGCTCAATATATTATTCCAGAGATTGAACGTACTCAAACTCTAAACCGTATGGAAGAAGAGTTAGAGGAATTTAAGAAAAAGTCTCTTGAATTATAATCGATGGGTCGCTTTCCAAAATGTAATGCAGATTGTAAATTATGGCGTTCATGTGCTAGGTGGGATAAAAAAGCGAAAGGTAGTTTAAAAGCATATTGCTTACCAGATTTGTGGGGATATGGATACAGAAAAAGAAAAAAATATTCAAAAAGCGATTCTTGATTGGGGTCAATACAAAAGAATATTAATGCACAGAATTAATGTAATTGGGACACCTTATATAAAGAACGGTTTAACTTATTATCGACCTGCATCCAACAGTGGAATGGCAGACATATTATGCACTCACGTTATTGAAAAAATACCAGTAAATGTATGGCTAGAAGTAAAAACCAAGAAGGGCAAATTGTCATCAAGTCAAATTGCGTTTCGGGACACGGTTATGGTTTATTATGGTTACTACTATGTTGTGCGGTCAATTGAGGATGTTGAGGATGCATTAAAAGAGGTGGAAATATTAACTTGGGAAAATATAAACAAAGCAATGGAGAGAAAAGATGCAGGGTATTATTGAAGATATGCCAATGAAAACTTATCACGCTGAGGAATCCGTATCAGCGCATAATTTAATGGATATGGATGATTCATGTGAAATCGCTGATTCAGATAAAAAATTACATAGAGCTCGTTTATTAAATAATGAGGAAGAGAAAGAAGCAAAGGCATTATTAGAAGGTACAGGGATTCATTTTTCTGTCCAAGCGGAGACATTAGATAAAATATATGAAGAATATGCGGTAGCACCGAAGGCTCGAAAAAATAGTACGGAGTACAAGACATGGTTAACTGAAGTGTGCGGGAATCGTATCCCTGTGAGTCAGGCTCAGATGGACATGTTTATAGGTTGCAGGGAAGCAACACGAAAGCATTCGGTCGCTACCGTTATGATAGAAAATGGCAAAATGGAGAGAAGTGGGTTTTGTGAGATTATGGGAGTTAAAGTTAAAGCAAGACCCGACATAGATTGTATGCACGTTCCTGCCTCAGAGAGATACCCATGCTTAGTTGATATAAAGTCTCGTCAAAAAAAATGCGCTATACGATCTAAATGGCTAAAGGATTTTTATTTTTATAAAACATATTTACAGGCAGGGTTGCAAATCCTGGTCTGGAGACATTTAGGGTTTGATGTTCAAGATTATCACTATTTGTTAGTTGAGAAAGAATACCCATACAAAGTTAATGTTATCCCTCTCGGAGTGAGTTGGATGCATCAATCTATAATCGAAGTACATGAGGTAATTAGTAAATGGAAAGACTGGCAAAAGACTGGTTCAGAAGAATGTTACGCTTTAAATCAACTACCAATGGAGATGCCCGAATGGATGGAAAGGCAACTCAACTTCTCAAGTGCAAAGGTTGCGATACCTTAATCAAGCCATTTAAAAACAAGGCTTATTGCTCACAAAAATGTTACCAAAAAAGGCGCAGAACAATATTTGCTAAAAACCATTATTCTGTTCATTGTGGGATATGTAATCAATTATTTAAACCTAAGAAAACTTCCGATAAATACTGCTCTGATAAATGCAGGAGTATCAACAGGCGCAATTATTATTCTGAATTAAACAAGCGAACTAAACAACATCGATTAGACAATCTGTTAGAGGGACTTTGTAGACATTGCGGAAAACAATTTATATTAACCAGACCGAACAAGGCATATTGTACTAAGGAGTGTAAGGAAGAACATTGGAAGTGGAGAATAAAAAAACGTGCACTTACTACGTGGCTTCCAAAGTTAAGAGATGTAACTGAAAAGGATATTACTACAAGTTTATTCCCTGAGCAAATTAGGGAATATAAACGGTCGGGTAAAAAAATAATAACATTCCCGACATTGAGACCAAATACTCACGATATCAATATTGATGGTGTGGGCGAAGATAATGATAATTTAACTGAAGATTTAATCATATTTAAGGAGAGAAAATGAACAATCCATATTTACCAGAACACATGTTAGAAGAGCCAGAACCTAAAAAGAATCCTTATCTTAATTTGACGGAGGAGAAAACATACCGTTTCCGTCAGATGGCAAATAAAGAGAATACACATCATTTTATTGATGGATGGATAGCATGGGAAGAATATGAGAAAGAAGGAAAGATAAAAAAACGTCCTCACAGAATACCATTTATAGAAGGAGAGAAATGTCCCGAAGATTTTAAGCGTTTAGATAAGGAAGGTAAACCTTCTTATTTCTGGGCGTTTGTTGTTATATATGAAGGTGATGTAATGATATTAGAAATCCCTCAAGTACGAACACGAAGACAAATGATTTTATTAGCTTTAAATCCCGAATGGGGAGACCCTACATCATACGATTTATCAATAACTAGATCAGGATTCGGAAAGGAGACAACATATACTGTACAACCTAACAATAAATCTCCTATTACTCCAGAGATGGTGCAAATGGTTAAAGACGCACATATTGATTTAAGGGTATTATATGACGGTGGGAATCCTATGGG
>VTLG01011339.1_pt1 | contig 25194 bp, 39 predicted proteins | sample 4694571 | NCBI WGS metagenome assembly VTLG01 (sample SAMN12604809, study PRJNA352737) | marine metagenome | biome: ENVO:00000447; feature: ENVO:00000209|ENVO:00000569|ENVO:01000036; material: ENVO:00002151; isolation source: viral sequences binned using virsorter ...
ATGAAACCAGGCGTATACGAAAACATAGCGTACGAAGAGTACGATGCGATACCAGCTTATAGATCTCACGATCTAACTACGGTCATAAAATGCCCGTACAGCTGGAAAAATCGCAAGGCCCTTACTGAAACACCAGCGTTGCTTGAGGGCCGAGTACAACATACCGTGTTCTTAGAAAAGCATAACTTTGATAAAGAGTTTGTAATTCAACCAAACATAGATAGGCGCACCAAAGTTGGCAAAGAAGATTATGCAAACTTTATGGAAACCATTGGTGATCGCACGGCTATAAGTCGTGACATGTATGATGTGTGTATGGAACGCAGAGCAGTAGTCCAAAACTATGTGCCAGCTGAGGATCACAAAACAGAATTAACACTCGTCTTTGAGTGGCACGGCCATCCATTTAAATGCAGACTAGACTGGTATGACGGCGAAAGGGTTTGGGATCTTAAAACCTGTCGTGATGCCTCACCAAGAGGATTTAGAAACGCCATCAACAGTTTCAACTATCACATGCAAGCAGCTCTCTATGTAGACGGCTGTATATTATCTGGACTCAAAGCACATGGTTTTAACTTTCTGGCCCAAGAGAAAGCGCACCCATATCCATACGGTGTATATACTTTGTCAGAAGAGGCGCTTGAATATGCTAGAGCTCGAAACGAACAAGCCTTAGATTTGTTGTTGAAGTGTAAAGATAAAGACGATTTTAGACCCTACAACCTAGATGGTGTCCAGGTTGTAGATATTACAGATCTGTATTAATTAAGGTGACGACCCCAATATAGTCCGATTGGACTCATACCATACAAGGCTTTGTCATGGTTATGCCAACAGCCATTTCTAATATTTGACTCTTTGTGCATAACCTCTCTGCCATCCTCCCACTTAACAGTCACATAACCGTCTTTATGGTTGGCAACTATTGTGCCTTTATCGATTGGAATACCAGCACCCCAGTATCCCGTTACTTTTGCGTTTATCATTACGCCACCTCCTTAATGTTACACAAAGTATTAACGTCGCATTTCAATACCTCAGCAATTAAATACCAAGCCTCTTTGTTTGGTTTAATAAAATCTATGTCTCTGTCGAGTCCTAGATTATGTATTTTTCTTCTTTTGGCATAGCTAAGATCTCTCATAGTATGCTTATACTCATGTCCCCAAAAGTAAGCAACACCCATATAGTCCTTAGTGCCTATAAATTTTTTATCCAACCTAAGCACTTCGACTCTAGCATCCCACGTTATTTCACCTAAGTTCATTACGCCACCCCCTTATAGTCATATCTTGGATAACTTCTTATGCTTGTGTACTCTTGGTAAACTGTTTTACCTTTTGGAGTTTTGCCAAATTTTTTTCTGTAAGCTCTTACAAAAGTTGGCAAATCACAATCCTCTTCAAGATATGCCGTGCCAGCTAGCAAGTAACTGTAGTCAGTAATCTTATCGGCAACCCCCAAAGCAATTAAATGATCCATTGGCACGGCCACCCAAGCATGTCCTGGATCTTCATAGATAATATAAGTTTTATTTTCCATAGTCCCTCCTTAGTCTAATAAAACCATATATGCCTCTGGCTCATGTTTCTTGAACCAGTCGCAACCCTTTCTTACGTTGTCGTAATCTCTAAACATTTCACAACCTTTTACAAAGTCGTAAACCGCAACCGCATCTGGATCAAGCATTACACCAGCACCAGTGTAAGGGTTCTTAACCCAAACAGGCTCAGTATCAACAACCACCACATTTTTTGGTAACTCTCTCATACCAACCTCCTTTTCTTTGTTATTAATTAAATTTCCCACATAGATATAATGCCACAAGTTGCAACTATTTGCAACTATTTACACACAATAATAACAAGTTTTTTTAGTCTAAAGAATGGTATAAATCGATCGTTTTTTGCCTGTCACACAGCCAGAAAACCAACAGGTATCTGTCACCACTTTCTACTGGTAAGCCTTTGTGAAGATTATTAAAAGACGGAAACATGAGCGCATGTCCTGTAGGCAATGGTGGTACCTCACCATAATTGTGAAAGGCTGTGCCGCCACCTTTATACTTACCAGTATTAAGTGGCACAACAACAGAAATGTCTGCCGACTCATCATGGTGCCAGGCACCTTGTTGTTTTTCTTTTAGATTGTAGTTAGCTATTTGTATGCTTGCAGGATCTCTACAATCGCGTTGCCATATTGCATTGAAGATTGGGTTTAATACTGTTTGCACTACAAACCACATAGTCCTATAGAGTTCTGGCACATGTTCTCTTAACACTATTTCTGGGATCTGCCTCAATGTATCTTCATCTTCGTTACCTGCAAAACCAATATTTTTTTTCATTTGATCTATTTCTTTTAATAGCAAGGTGCAGAAATGTCTGCGAAACAAAGGAAACCTATAGATCTCTGGATATATTTTTTTTACCACATCATGCACGGGTGTTTTACCCATGTCCTCCATGCCGAGGTTTGATTTGTATTTAATGATCTGTGGTATTGTTTCTTGGACCGCATTGTAAGTGGTATGGTTTATCATCCAGTGCGATTGCATGCTCAACAAGTAGTTCTTAAGTTTATACATGCAATTAAGTATATCAGATAAAAATAAACAATATGTTGTATATTTTTGTAAATTTTTATAGAATATACCAAACCATAACAATATGTGGTACAAATAACTATTATGAGTGAAGGCAAAGAAATAAGAAAAAGTTTAGCAGTAGATCCTAGCACCTATGATCTATTGTGTGAGATTTGTAGTATGGAGCACAGGTCTAAGATAGACCAACTCAAGGTATTAATACAAAAAGAACACAAACGATTGGCTACGATACATGCAGATGAAGAAGTGGCTTAATAACATCATGGTTAGCGACAAACCAGTGCCTCAATCTTACAGGCCTGTTATGGAGGCTCAAGAAATAGTAGATGTGTTCAGCAGAACCACATTACATCAACAAGCAGCCTTACTTAGATTAATCAGCAGAAATGTAATCGTAAACATAGACGGTCAAGACATTCATGGCTTGGACTTAGATTATGAAGTTGAAGGTGCGATTATAAAAGCTACTGAGTCTTTAGACTAAAGAACCAAGACCACCCATCTGTCGCATTGCAATCTCACGATCTCTCTCATCTGGCAATATTGTCGGCGACAATATTTCTGGTGCAGCAAGATCTGACTCTGGCAAATCAAATGCAGGCTGATTCATTTGTGGTAGGTTAAATTGCTCTATAGATGTTTGCAGGTTTGGATCTACCACAACTTGTTCTGGTTGTTGTAATGGACCACTTGTGGGAGCTTGCACCTCTTGTTGAATCGCCTCATTTTGTTTTCTTATAGTATCTGCAAGATTGGTAATACCCTCAACACCACCTCTTGCAAAAGTTTGCGTCGCTAAATAAACACCTGGTTGAAATGCCTGCAAACCCTCTTGCATGATAATACGTTTTTCTGGATCGACTATGTGTGCGATGAGCAAATCAATATAAGCATCTTTTTGTGCTGCATTTGCTTTACCTGCTAAGTCTGTTCCTCTGAATAATATCCTAGAAGGTATGGCGCTTACTGCATCAACAACTCCTGCGGTTTTAGCTATAATAGCTGAACCTGGAGCACCACTACCGATAACTTGTTTTGAGCCAGCTGTAATTATTTCATCAATAGCTAAGTTTGCAAATGTGTCTGAACCTGCGGCTGTTTGTAACCTACCTACAGCTTGCAACATGTGAGTAAGATCGATGAAAGCCTTAAACTCATCTGGTTCTAATATGGCCTGCCACATTTTAGCCTTTTTGCCTCTAGCCTGCCTTTCCAAAATTTCTTTGCTTTTACCTGGCCTTACCCTTTCTCCAACTTCACCAAAGGCTTTGGTGGGTGACTTAATACCTAAAGCTCTAAGATATGCGTTAGGTTCACCCAAAGGATTTGGTTGATTAACAATTACATCATCCCATTGGGTAGATAACCAAGTACCTTTAAGATTTTGCCACGCTGTAGCACCTTCTGGAGTTTCTTGTAAAATACGTTTAAGTTCTTCTACCTCTTTAACAGGTATGTTGCCACTAAAAAACTTTTTTGATAAAGCCGCCGCTCTTTGACCCCCCAAGTCTACAACTTTTGCAAATTGACCAGCTACACTTTTTTCTAATTGTTGTGCTGTTCCCGTGGCCTCGTTATAAATATCAGTAGCTCGTTTATAACTAGGATTCACTTCCCTAAGTTGATTTTGTACTCTATTTCTAATCTGTGTGATTTCTCTTTTTAATATAGCGTCTGCATTATTACCTGTAGACAAGCTAGCAAAAACCCTATTGAAATCATCTTTTAGTCCTTGATGTATTAACTCAGTGGTATTGCGAGCTGCATCTGTATTTGCATCTGTAAGAGCTTTTTGTATTTTTTTATAGGCATTTTTTTTAGCAGTTGAAACATTAGGATCATTTATAACTTTAACAACATCATCTAAAACATCAGAAATATCTACCACAACATCCAAATCGTAAGCCTCTTTATATATAGGGCCAACTCTTTTTTGAAGTGCTGCCTTTTCATTAGCTAAAAAATCATCTAAGGCTCTTGCTACATCAACCTCTGCATCTATAGCTGCTTTGCCTGTAAGTTTATTTTTTACAGCATCGTCAACATACTTGCCCGATAAAATTTCATCAAAAAAGTTTTCTGCTATATTACGGACCCTTTCGTTTCTATCGTTGTAAAAATTTACTAATTTTTGATTTTCTGGTTGTTTTAATAACCAAGCCTGTAACTGAGCTCCTTTGTTACCGACCAAAGGATCAGCCTCAGCTCTTGTTATTGTTATGTCTGGATATTTTTCATTAAGATATGCAATTTTATCATCTACTGTTTTACCTCCATTTAAGATTACATCTTGCAAAGCCTCACGGCCTTCAATGCCTGGAAACTTCTCGTAAATACCTTGAAATGCTTTAGGAAGAGCCTTACTTGGCACACCTATAGGCAAACCCCCAAATAAAGATGCAAAAGCTAAATCTCTACCAGCTTTTTCTACAGAAAGTGGTGGACCACCAAAAAAATTAGATATGCCAGCTCTTGAGCTATAAGCTAAAGCTCCACCAGCAGCAGTGCCACCAGCACCACCAAATACAGCACCAGGTATACCACCAACTGCAAAACCAGTTCCCATACCTATAACCCCAGGTATGACCTCTGCTAGAAACTGTCCTGTTGGGCCTATGTTGTCTATATAGTCAACATCATCGCCCAAAATACCAAAACCTGTGAAACTTCTTTGTTTAAATTCTTTTTTATTTTTAAAATTATCGTTTGGGTCAGCAAAAGATAAGTCACCGTCTCCATCTATAAAATAAAACTGCATTGGGTCTATGCCTTGTTCTACTAAACCTGGAAATCTTTTTTCGGCCAACCATCTAATTTTATAATCTTCGTTGTTGGTCATACCAGCAAGAAATGCATCAAATCGACCAGATGCCTTTGGGTCATTTTGTATGATTCCTTCTGTGGTTTTTTGTAGTTCTTTTTTTTGAACTATTTGTTGTAGCTCTTCAAATTCTTCTTGTGATATTTCAGACATATCATTCAACCTTAATTATGTCATCTTTATTATTTACATTACCGCCTGGTTTTAGATAATATGTTGTTGTTCCTACCTGTGCAATGACTGTTGAACCATCTGGCACACCCTCAATACCACTAACTCTTTTTGAGGCTTGCTGTATTTTTCTATCATTTACTTTATCTTGAAAAAGTTTAGGATCAAAGGTTGGATCAACGCCCGCCCCTTCAAATCCACCATCACCACCTGCCACCATATCTTCAAGACTTTTTCTCTCTGTTTCAGTAAACAAAGGATTTTCTCTTTTCCATGATGCAGAAAATGCCTCTAATTCGATGTCTTGATCGTATAAAGACATGTCAGTTTTATTTAAGTCTTTTTGTTTTTGCAAATATGCTTTATAAAAATCACTATCTCTGCTAGCCAATCTCTCTAATAACTCTAGTTGTTTCATGTAACCATCATAAGTGGAACCAAGAGTAGGAGATGCGTCAATAAACAACTGCATTTCTCTGTTAGAAATAGCACCTTTTGTTTGCGAGACAATACCCATAGTAAAGCTCATAGACAGCTGATTTAATGCCTTTTGTGGAGCAATTTTTGTTGGATCTTCTAATAAATCTCCAAAACCTATACCAGCTACAAACTCTCTTGCTTTTAAAGTGCCTCTTGCCAAGGGTCCAAAACCCTGTTCGCCAACCTCGGTTGCCAAAAATCTCGCCTCATCTACTTGGTCTAAGGTTGCGTTAGATGCTTGTGCTTTTTCACTGTAAATTGCTCTATTTTTATATATGTTTTTAAGAGCCTCTTCGTCTCTTTTATTGTCACCACCTAAATTTATTGCAGTCGTTGCTGGTTTAATTTCTTTAACGTTTTGTTTTGTTTTATAAATATTATTTATTTCCTTATTACCTTGTACTGTTTGTGGCAAACGTACTCTAGTGGTAACTGTTTTGCCATCTATTAACTCATCGTATTCTAAAACCTTGTAATCAACATCTTTGTTAGCTGCATCAATTCTTTTTAAAGCTATTTGATTTAAAAATTCATTTGCTTTTTGTTCGTCCTGCATGGCCATTTGTGTTGCCATCATAGCTATTTCACGATTTTGTTTTTCATACATTTCTTCTTCTGCCTTTATTTGTTGGGATATGTTATCAAAACCAACGCCCAAACCTTGATATGTAGAACCAACTCCTGTATTGGGTGTTGACAATAAGCCTCTGCCTAGTTGACTGGCTACTTCAAATATACTCATTTTGGGTTGATCTGGTGCAAACTGTGACAATCTTTGCATGTACTTGTCGTAATCTACATTAAAGTCTGTTTGTGACAATCTATCATATAAATCTGTATATTGATCGGTCTCAGCCGCTCCACCCTCTTCAAAAATATCTACTTGTTCTGGTATCTGAGCTCTTGTAATAGCCACTATTTACCTCCGCCGTATAGCTGACCTAAAGCTCCAAATGATGACAAACCAACGCCAAGACCTGCTTGCATGGGACTAGGCGGTGGAGCAAATTGTGTGGTTGTTTGGAACTGTCCAGCAGGCGCCATGCTTACAAACGGCGCCAACGCTTGATATTGTAGCAATGGTGTCATTTGTCTTTGTTGTAGGTTTCTACGTTGTGCATCTAACATTTGTTGGGTCACTCCGCGTTGTTGTGATCCCATACCATAAAGTCCAGCTATGTCAGATGCGGATGCGCCTGCTGCCTGCGTTCCAAGACCTGCTAAACTTGTTCCAAGGCCAAATTGACCACTAAACCTTTGTTGTCCAATGTCTTGTTCTGTTTGTCCTAAGCCACTCAGAGCGCCTGCAAGAGCTTGTGAACCACCAAAGCCTTGGCCAGCCAAACTAGCTAAACCAGCGCTTGCAGCTCTCTCTGCGGCCTTTTCTCTAGCAAACTCACCCAAACCTGTCTGTTGAGCCTGTTGGAACCCTCTAGAGCGAATACCACTCAAAGCCTCGGCTAAACCCCTACCTAGCGCCTCTTGACGCTCAGAGGCTCCTAAACGCGCTCTAGAGCCAAAAGCTGACTCACCGCCCCTTGCTATGTCACCTGCTCTAGCGCCTATATCTGACTTTGCGCCTTGCTCCATAATATCTTCTATAGTTTGTTGCACCACCCTATCTTCAAACGGATCGTAAAATTGCTGTGTCATGCTTGGATCGTAGCCACCTAACGTGCCTCTCAATATATCAGCTGACTCACCTAAACCAGTTTGTAATGATCCTACACCACCTCTCGTAGCCTCTAAAGCACCGATTGCAGCAGTTCTACCTCTTTGTAATCCTTCTTCAAGTGCTTGCGTGCCAGCTCCGAAGGCTTGTCCTGCGCCTTGTAAATATGGATCTTGTATGCCAACAGACTCTCTTTGCATTTGCATAGCTTGTAATTGATCTGGAGTAAAACCAGCTACTTGTTCATCTATGACTATAGGATTACCTTGCTCGTCATAAAAGACTTTTTCAGCCGCTCTCATGGCCCCAGGTATAAATCCACCTTGACCACCTATACCAAACAACAATTGCTCCGTTAGTGGATCTAAGCCAGATGCAATTTGAGTAACGCCAGAGGCAAAAGGATCTTGATTAGGAACATTTATTGGTTGCATGTTATCTGCTTGTGTAGGATCTGTTGTTGGTGCAGATTCTACAGCTGGCGGTGTAACTGATTGTGTAGCCGTAGTTGTTCCAACGGTTGTTGGTGTTTCTCCCCGTTGTGCACTCAGCGCCTTATTAAATATATCCTGAAGTCCAGATTGTTGATCCATATTGGGTGTTGTTGGCACAGGAGGTCTTACTAAATCACGATTAGGTGTTGTGGACATTTCTTGTGATACTAAACCCATATTCATCAAACCACCACCAGGACCACCTATGGACATAAAATCGCCAGGTCGTGATTCTATTGGCATTTTTTGTAATAATTGACCTTGTTGTGTACCTAACGGCGGTCTTATCATGTCACTACGGTTGTTTATAGACATGAAATCCTCTGAACGTCTAATACCTGGACCAAAGCCAAAATCTTCTAGGGGGATCCTTGTCGGTGGTCTCAGTTGTTGAATTGATGGAGGTTGTGGTGGTAAACCTGGTGGTGGCACCATAGGTAAAGGCAAAGGTCGCCTTGGACCAGGTGGCATGACAGGCATGATAGTACGCACTCTGTCTCTGTCAAACCTAGGACGCATACGCATCATTCTATCTCTTAATATGCTCATTGTGACGCCTTAGCCTTATCTGCAAAGGTGTCCATCATTTTATACATAAGGTTCATACCTCGCTCTCTGTTCTCTTTTAACGTAGGCATAAGACTTATAATACCATTTGGGTCTGCTTGCATTTCGTATGAACCAGCGCCTCTTACAGCTCTACCTGTCATAACAAATTCACCATCGCTTAACATAGCGGGTATATCATCGCTGGTTTCTGTTCCTGGTCCGTTTATATCGCCGTCCATCCTAGGAAATTGATTAGGATCCATTTCACCACCCTCTTGCATTTGAACCGCTCCGCCTTGAGCGAAAGCCATCACTCCGCCACCATTTGCTAAACCACGCACCATACCTCCAGTAAGATCTTCAACACCTCCGCCATACATCATACCTCTTGGCTTACCTCCAGATAGCTCTGGTATTGTGCCTGCTGGTAATAAACCAAACTCTACAGGGTTTGGAGCAGGCTGTCCCATTCTTCTTGCTATCTCTGCCTCAATATTGTATCTGCCTGTTGGACTCATGGTTGTAAGAGGTGTTAAAGGTACGCCTTTTTGTTTTTTAGCATCTTCATAAGCCAGCTTACCTAAACCAGCTGCTAAGGCACCAATACCACCCATTTTAAGAGCATCACCAAAGCCACCACCAAACAGGCCGCCACCGCCACCCTCTTGTTGTTGACCGCCACCAAATACATTTCCAAAAATGCCTGGTTGATCTCCAGTGCCTAAAAACCTTTGTCTTAATCTAGGCCCTAAAGTACCTCCAAAAATACCCGTTTGTTGCGCTCCTGGAGCGTACGGTTGTATTTGCATAATTTGTTCTGTAGTTAAATTTGCATAATCAGCTTTTGTTATAGGTTGGCCGTCTAAAACGCCTATAATATCTCCTGTATCGCCAGTTTCTTGTTGGCCACCACCAAATATATTTGTGCCTAAACTACCAATTCCACGCCTTATACTCGGACCAATGTTTCCACCAAAAATACCTTTCGCACCTGTAGCTGGATTGAAAAACTTACCTATACCAGCTTTTAATGTTGGACCTAAAGTGCCACCGAATAAACCAGTGGTAGCGCCAGCAGCCCCAGCTCCAACACCTAAAGCACTACCTATGCCTGGTAAAATAAAAGGTAAAGCAATAGGCGCTACTTTTTTCACTACTTTTTTGAGTTTTTTACCTAATTTTTTAAAAAATCCAAACTGCTCAAGTCCCGTGATTGGATTTAAACTTGCTACACCTGTGCCTACGACAGCTTGCTCTGGATCGATACCAAGCTCGTTAAATTTTTTCTCTACAGCACTTTCAAATTGTTCGTCCTCAAAAAACTCTGGTGGTAATACCACCTCACCAGCTCTTAAGTGTGCAAGTTGTGTATCATTACCCACACCCTGTTTAGCTAATCCTTGAGCGATTTGCCCCAACGGAGCTGCTGACATTTGTTGTGCCCTTTGTAATAATTCTTGAAGGTTTTGTTCATCCTCTGGTGACATATTTTCTGAGCCTTCAAACAACTGCATCTCTAAATCTGACATTGCACCAGGCGTAGAGGGCAGTTTTTGTATTAAGTCGCGAGGATTCTCAACTAGCGGAACTGCTGGACCAGGTAGATTTTTAATTAAATCGCTGGGATCTACAGGTTCTTGAGGCAAAATATTTGGCATGGTTTGTATGTATTTTTCTAAATCCTTATTAGATAAAGCGCCCTTACCCATTCGTGACATACCTGCCATACTGTTGCCAGTCAAACTTGCTATTCTGTTTTGTAGTTGTTCGCTTATCATGGTGTACTTACTGTTACAGCTCCTATACTTAATGTTGCAGAGACACCAGTCGGATAAGTTTGATGTTCATACAGGTTTCTAAACTGTGTGCCATCAAAGGCTTGGTGAACCTCTGTCGTTGAGTTAAATATAATCGCACCTGTAGCAAATTGCAACTCGCTAATGTCTGTGGAGTTAAACGATTTTATGCTATCTGGATCAACCGATCCTAAGTTTATTTCTAATATTCTTACAAGTCGGTTAAATGTGTCAGCTGAAACTGTATCACCTTGCGCTTGAGGTAACTGTGTCGGCAGTAACTTGCTCATTACCTACGTCCAGAAGGTTGTATATCAACTCTTGTACTACCAAGCCTCCACTTGTAATTTTTTTTATCAGAATCAGTATTATCATCATCTGATTCAAACCGTAATACAAACTGCCTAGCTCTTGATCTTAGTGAACCAAATGTAGAGCTTGCAGTTATTTGTGTAGTAGAGTCCGTAGAGAGTGTTTGGTTATTAAAATCACGTCTTTTTACAACAACGTTTATGGCTGGGTTTTGGCTAGTGCCTGTATCGTTTACAAACAATATGTCTGGCAAAATACGTTTTAAAAACACAAACCTATCGCCATCTGATATATCAATATCTGCTGACTCTACAAAAACACCGTCCATGGCGCTCTCATCATTGTTAAAACCTTTTTCATGTTCATATATACGTTTTGTAGTGCTTTCCTCACCAGCAGCCAAAGGCTTATCTAAAACCCCTGCTGCTAACCAACTATAACGTTCTAACGTTCCTATGCTCCAAGAGTTTTCTTCATAGTTATATATAACGTATCTAGATATTTCTGTTTCGTTGTCTGTTGAAGATGGATAAAAAAACCATACCTCTGAAAACTCTTCATTTAAACCTGCAAAACATTTAAAGGCTTGCGATTCATCCAAATCAGAAAAAACATGATCTTGCACACTACAAGGTATTTTTTGAACTGAGCCATTATAAAAATAAAAACCTTTTTTAGACATGTAAAACACGCCTTTAGGTGAGTTTGCAGCTGCTTTTGGACCAATAAGACCAGCACCCTCATTTATTAAATTAAGTGCAAAAGTGAGTGGCGGGCCAATAAAATTCATAGAATATAAAGAGGTGTCAGTCCATATTAATATTTCTTGTCTAGCTTTTAAGCCACCTATAATTGATGAGCCAGACGATAACCTCAAAGATCCTGCTGTGTTTGTAGATAGCGGCTCAAACTCTAATGGATTTTCTTGATCGCTAAATGCAATCAACATTGGATCGAGAGTACCTGTCCTTGAACTACCACTTATAGGATCAGCTCCTAACACTATTAGATGTCTGTCAGTTTCAGATGTAATAACTTGTAAGGCTTTTGTTGGTACCAAATTAGCACCACTTGTAGTGCTCAAATCTACTGCCCGAGTTGATAAACCATTATTTTCTACCCACCTAAATATTCCACCCGCTCTTGGATTTATAATTAAGTCCTCACCGTAGTTATCATGTGTCCATAAACGTAACTGGTTTGTATCTGACAAAGCTGTTGCTGATCCCCAGGCGCCTGCGCCCCATGTGCCAACACCCCAACCAGTTGATTCAACAAAAACATCTAATCCAGAGTTTAAAAGATAAACACCATCTGTTCCAGAACCTCCATTTCCAGAATCACTGGAGTTTGCAGTGACGGTTGCATCGCTAGTATCTTTGGCAATAATTTCATAAGTATTGGTGCCTGTTACTAAACTTATTTGATATTCTTGGTTTAGTACGGTCGCGGTAATATTACCACCCAAACTTGTCGCGCTTGAAAAAGTAACAAAGTCTCCTGTAACAGCTCCGTGAGAACTATCGGTCACTGTTATTGTTGCAGAACCGTCAGTAGCAGCAAACGTTATAGAATTAGTGCTGGTTTTTCTAACAGGTGTAACATCATTGTAGCTACCACCCTCTTCAATATAATATTTATTAGTAGTCCCAATACCAAGATATTTGTTTCCACCCAATGAAATCCAAGAATGTAGTGCTCTGGCAGAGCCGATCAAAGTATCGGAGGACAGCTTTTCCCAACCACCTATTTTTTCAACGCGACCCTTACGAAAACGAATTTTGTCGCCGTCAACCCAACCACCCTCATTTGAGTAATCGGTTTCTTCTTTGTTTATCCCAGGCTTAAAATTTAACTTTGATAGCGGCATGGTACGACATCTATGCTAACCTAATGATTGCGCCTGTCGCTGTAGCGCTAGGAAAAACAATTGTGAAATCGCCTGCTGTAGAAGTCTTGTCACCGCCGAAATCAATAGCGCAAACTGCTTTATCAGAGTTTGTATCATTATAAATTAAACAACCTCTAGCAGTTACCGTAGCGTTACTAAACGTTAAATCTGCAAAATCGCAAAAAGCTGTAGTTCCAGATGTGGTGGGTGTAACGTTAGTCAACGCTGATCCACCAGATGTATAGTTTGTGCCAGATGCTTGGCCTGTTGTGGTAAATGCTGTTGTGCCTGCACCCAAAGTAGCAGAGCTTGTATATAAAGCTAGCTTAAATGAGTTTCCGCTAGTAGCTGTAAAATTATGAGTGCCTACGAGTAACTCTTGTTTAAAACTCGTACAAATTGCTGATGTTATTGCCATTATAGCTCCTTCAATATTTTAGCCATGTCGCTGTGGCCTTGTTTTTCTAATAAATTTGCATAAGTTGTGTTCTGTGACTTAATTGCATTTTTTATAGTATATAAGATTACAGTATAAACTTGGTTTTGAAAAGCCAAAGCCTGCTGTTTAATATGATCTGGTGCGCTGTCTGAAATGTCACATATTTTCTTAGTTGCTTGAGCTGCCCAAAACTCTGCGTCATGGCCCTTGCCCTCTGTAGTAGTAACACCAACCTTGCCTAAAGTGAAGTCGCTTTCAACACTCATCCTTTGTATGGTTCTGGTGGAACCACATCCTCATCTATTTTTAAACCGTATTGTTCTAGTTGTTTATTTATTTCTTGATAAGGGCCAATAATGAACCTGCCTTCATGTGGCACTGCTACTAATGGTTTATCTAATCTATGAAAACCATATAATTTTTCTGTTGCAGGCACATTGCTATCTAAGACGGTGGACCTACCACTAATACCAATTAATATATCTTCGCTCATACATTTACTGATCCAAAACTCAACGCAAGCTCTACCTGCCTCAGCAAAGTGCATGTTTTCCTTGTATGAAAAATCTATACCAAAAAGATCTAGTCTGCCGACTTTGTTAAATAAAGCAAAAGCTATTGCATAGGCTACCGTGTTATTTAAATATGCACATTTTGTTGCGTTACAAACTTCTTCGACTGGGTAGAGAACTGGATTATTTATTCTGGGATCTAATTCGCATGTATATACTGGTGTCTGAGTTTGTTCTAAAACCCTACACATAACAGATGTTTGTTTGCCAGCATCATTACTATCAAAAAATCTACTTGCTGGGTCTAACATAAATATACGATCTGCTGGATAAGTAGATGCAGCTGAGTTGATGCACCATATTTCATCCCAAGTTCTACCGTTTTGTAAACCGATTGCAAAATCAACCTGGGATATGCCAAGTCCGACCAAAGCAATGTTTTTACCTTCTAGTGATTCTATTCTACCCACTAGCTCACGCTAGAGCGAGCAGAATCATACCTGTATTCGTCGCGTGTTCCACGACCTTCTGATGTGTTTTTCATTCTGGCTATCGCCTCCTTAAAGCGTCCCTCTAACTGCGCAATAACGTCAGCTGGTTCTTTAAGAAATAACGCACCTTCAACCAAAGAACCATACAACAGGGCGTCACTATAGTCTGTGGATAAAAATGTCGTGCCAGAGTCGCTACCAGCAGTCAAAGAGACTGGTTTATGTAGATAATGAAGTTCAACCGTGTAATTTGCATCGGGCAACGGCGAAACTTCAAAAGCTGTTTCATCGAACAAAGAGTAATATTTAGGCTTTGCTTGAGTTGTGCCTGGTGAAAACTCTTTAATAAATGATGGGTGTTTGTAATCTAAGTAATCGTATGTGCTTGAGCTTATTATGGCTAAACTCATTGGTGCATAAAAATCAGTTGGTGTAGCAAGAAATCTATTATTAGATGTTAGCGTACCTTGCACATTTTTTCTTTGCTCTGGTAGTTGCACAAACGAAAAAATACGATCTTCTGCCTCTGTGATAAAAGTTGGCAGCTGTGTTGTGAATGTTGTTTCCGATACTTCTAAATAATCTTGTATTGCAGTTTTAAGTGTGCCTAATGTAAAACTCATGTTGTCACCGAAACCTCGCCAACACCAGTGCTGACAGAAAATGTTGTTAGTACACTACCCAACTTACCGTCACCAACATTGGTATAAACCAAAAAAGTTGAATTATCGTCTGCTGTATCTGGCCTAGGGTCTTTTACTGCTTGAGGGTCCACAGCGGATGGTTTTGGTTGTAGTTGAGGATGTTTTGCGTCCCATTGGTCTGGGCCAACTAACAAGCCATCCCAAGTTTTACGCATTTCGCGTAACTTGTACCTAAAGCCAGATATATCGCAGATACCGTATGAATTTTTACCAGATGCAAAAGCCATTATGCGTTGTTGTAACTCCTTAAATTAGGTGTAATGTTAAACGATGCTCTGTCCTCGTCTGTAGACATTGCTCTTTGAAACTCCTCCTCATACAAACCCTTAAGCAAACCTGTTCGTTCTGGTGCTCTTTTCAAAGATATGTAATAAGCAAGACCAGCAGCTAAACAAGGATAAAACCTAAAAGGCATATCAAGTGTGTTAGCGCCTGCATCTGCATCGTCCATTCTTGTTAAAACATTCATGTGCACAACGTATGTACTAGATTTATCTGGTGTGGGCCATACTTTTATTGTTGGTGTAGTCTGTTTGTTTATAAAATATTGATTTGGTTTTCCTGTGCTAGATTTGGTTGTTATGTGAGCATACTCAGCTCTACTTAATCTTGTTAGCGGTAAATCAGTGGTTTCAGTACCTACTGTTTCTCTAATAAATACGTCGAGCACATCAATCGGTGCTGTAGCATTAGTGCTGTCTATGTTATAAGTAGCTGTATCTTTTACCATGTCTAGTGTTTTTTCTTGCACTGTCCATTGATTTAGGCCTCTGTTTGCCCACTCTGCTAACATTAGATTTAGACTCCTGGTTGCACTTTTTAGATCATAACCAGTTCTGAGCTCTAACCCACAACGCTCGAACGCCTCCTCGACGTAATCAGCTACGTCAAGTTCAAAGTCTTTACTTCCAGATAATGCCATAATTATTCTCTATCTTCCTCTGGTGCATATAAATTGTCAAATACTATGGTCGGATCTGTGTAACTTTCATGTGACTCAGCAGAGTGCACCCATTGACTTGGTGAAAAATCTGGAGCTCCTTCTCCCGTTCTCCATAAGGCTGGATTGGTTGCTCTCACTCTATTATTTGGTAATGCAACAAAGTTACCAGTATATTCACCTGCGTCTGTTAAATACAAAACATGGCTTTGTTTGTGTTGAGCAGGATCATCTGCTATAGAGTGTTCAGTGTAGTCCACCGTAAACATATACTTGCCCATATAGAACTCGCCACCTATTTTACAAAACCAAGGACTCGAGCTTACCCGATCCATGGTAACCACGCTATGATGGTGACTAAGACAGTCCCAAGGTTGTGCTAAATGATCCTCCATGGGTTTAGGCCACTCAGCTAACGGTATATCGCCTACTAGAGCTTGTATTGGCATTCGGGCCCACATTGCTCCACCGTGTACGTTTTCATCTGGATAACCCTCAAAATCAGTTTCACAGCCTGTAAAAACTACTTGAAAAGACAAAGATCTATCTGGGATTGTATTGACTGCAAAAGCAAGAGCATGGAGGTACTCACCATGCCCGTGTTGATGATTAGTTGTAAACTCTTTTCTTACCCAGCATTTAAACTGCGGGATATTTGATATTAAATACGCCACCTTATTTAATTAATGTTTACTTGTCTATATTTTTAATACCTTTGCTGAGGTTTGACATCATGCCACCCTTAGCTCTGTATTTGGTGCCTTTTTTCATGCCACCGCCTTTAGCCATACCTTTGGTGTTTTTTCTCATGCCTCCACCCATTGCCATGCCTTTTGTTCCTTTCAATACATTAGCTTGGCCTTGAGCTCTAGTCCCGCCACCCATAAGAGCTGACATGACAGATTTAGGCATATTACCCATTCCAGGGTTAGCTTTCATTTCACTTCGTAAAGCTGCGCCACCTTTGGCGAAACCTTTAGTGCTTTTCATACCACCACCCATGGCTTTGTATTTAGTTCCTTTCATACCGCCACCTTTGGCCATATATTTAGTACCTTTCATTTTTATCTCCTTCCAAACAATCCCATGCTTGGTCTGTTAGTTATCATACCACCATTCGCTGCAAAAGTTTTAACATTTGTTGGCTTACCACCGACTCCTTGTTTTTTTGCACGTTTTCGTCGCACCGCTGATTTTATTTGTGACTTGGACATACGAGCAGCTTTTGCAGCTGGCACGCATTTTGGATATTTTCTTTTGCGATCTTTTTCTAATTTACTTCTACCGCATTTTGCATAGCCACCACCTTTTTTAGGTGCACCAATGTCTACCCAGTCTTGTTTAAACCACTCAGTAAGGCCGCCTTTACTTTTTGCCATGCGCTTTCCTAATTTGATCTTTACCACGTTTAAATACGTTAGCTATACCAGTTTTACCCATAACTTTAGCTCTTTGCTCACCAACAGTCAGTATTTGTATTTTTCTAGCGAAGGGTTTTTTAATCCTTTTTACTTTATTTACTGTAGCTGTTGCATCCTTCATAGTTGCAAACTTTATGCTAACTGTATCTTTTGGGTTCTCGTCCGTGTATAAACGTCTACCGCTACCCTTTGGTTTTTTACCTGTGCCTTTTTTAGGATCTGGCATCTTTTTTATATCTATTATTATCATTCATTATTTTTTTCTTTTGTACTTGGCGCTTTTGCGTTTTGTACCATCTGCTCGTTTTATAAGTCCCCTAGCTTTTGCTGAGGCACGTTCGCTAAAACCGAGTTTTTTACCTTGTCTTAGCTTTCGTCTTATAGTGCTACCCTTTGCTACCATTAGCTCCTCGGCACTCTAGTTTTTTTACGTTTAGAATCCATCATGGCTCCACATCCACGGCCTTGTACCATAGTTACAGCTCCACCATTACGCATAAATCCCATTTTGTTTCTTACTTTTTTTGGTAGTTTTGGCAAACCTTTATTCTCAGCAGGTATAGGTTTCAAACTCATTTCACCACCCTCTGCTTTTTTCTTAGCGCCTTTGTATTTACCACCCATTTTTTTGTACTGAGATACCATATAAGCATTTGCATACGCGCTTGGGTAAACATCGAATTTTGCTTTCGCTTTTGCCTTAGCTCTTCTGTAAAGAGACGGATTTGCTACATTAGATGGTACTTTTGATGCACCACCACCTTTTTTCATCTTAATAGACTCAAGAGTTTTTGCTTGCCCAGCATGAGTTTTGCTTGCTTTTTTAAGTTGTCTAACGACTTTGTTAATTTTTTGTTTTGCCATAATTATTTACCAATTTTTACATGACCAATAACCAGCTGTAAATACGTCTTTTTTCTTTTGCACGGCGTCGCAGTTGTGCCTAGCTCTAAAACTTTTACGCCTGGCTGGTTGGTCTTTTTTAATACTTAAATTAGGATCTCCATATCTAACTATTTTGATTTGATCTCCCTTTTTTGCTAGAACAGCAAATTTTTTGTTTTTGCCTGGTGTTCTTTTTTGTTTGTTATAACCAGGAAAAGTCTCCCCACGGTAAGAAATCCTACCGCTAGGGAGTCTTTTTGCATCCTTTGTGGTTGCCATTAGCTGTAATTTTTAGTTACAACCAATATTATTGAGTAAGCGTCACCATTACTATGTCCAACGGTTGTAAAGTCTATATCTCCCGTAACACCAGAACCAGCATTGTTTGGAATACCAGTAAATAAATCGTAGTATTCGTCACCAGTGCTGTCAGCTGGCAAACATATTGCTAATACATTGGTTGTTGCGTCAAACTCAATGTCAACGCCCATGCCTCTACAGGCCCAATATATTCTTGATATAGAAACAGAAGAACAAGCTCTACCTTTACTGTCAGATTTTAAAGCTGATACATCAACTTTTTTAACAGAAGATTCGCCTGTACCGTCGGATTCGTTAGTAAATTTAAGAATGGCAAGCCTCTCACCATCTTGTATGGTTTGTGAGGTTACTGTATCAGCCATTATTTACTCCTTATAGTTCTGTAACTGCTGTTCGTTCTTTATAAGCACCAACATAGTCAACACTTAATGTTTTTGCAGCAGCAGCACCGTTTTGTATACCAAATGAAAGCGTTAGCTCCTCATCATCTGGTGCATTAGTGCTAACAACTGTGCCTGCTAAAACATTGTTTTGAAACACATGAAACTTTTGATCTTTAGGATCGTAAATAAAACCTAATGTCATAAAGGTATCATCTGCCAAAGAGTTTGGTAATGTTAGTGTAGATTGTGTGCTGTCTTTTTCAACGATAAAGCTGATTGTTGCAGCTCCATCTGATTTCAAAAAGAAGATACCATCTGTTACATCTAACGGTGTTGTGTCAGTTAGCTGTAAACCAGCAACAATATCAGTCTGAGTGGCGTCGTTTGTTTTAAATCTAACGTGAAAACCGATTTGTTTTCCAGATTCAAATTTAAAACCCTCTTTTACAAGCTGAAAAAAGTCATGGTCGTTATCGCCAGCAGCGTTTGTTACTAACAAAACCCCACCGTCGCCATCGGCTAGTGCCTCAGACGCAGATCCAGTCCCATCCTCAGTTGTTGTAATCGTCCAGTCGGACGCTAAGTAAGTATCAAAATCATTAAAGTATTGATGATACTTATGCGGTGCAGGTGCCTTTAATTTACCAAGTGTACTATCAGTACCTACATTGGTTACACCCGAAGTAAAATGCGTAGTCATAATCAGCCTCCTTTAAAATTAGCCATTGCAAACACCATTGTTTGCAACAATCATTTCTACAGTATTGATAATACTCTTTGGCTGTTATTTGTGCAACTAAGAACTAGCTAGCAATTTTGTAATTCGGTTTATTGTATCTTTTGCATGTATGTGATGTATTCCAATACCACCAGCATTTTGCCAAGCTGTAATGTTACTGGCTTTATCATCAATCAACACATGCCCAGGTCTTGCAAATATGGCCTTTTCTTTGCCCTTTAGAGTGCATGTAACCAACACATCTATATCAACATGTTTTCTAATCCACTTAAATTTATCTTTTGCAACCTTATCTCTGTTTTGTTCACCAGAACAAGATAGGATCTCCCAGTCTATACCTGTGCCTTTAACATAATCTACAAGTGTTCTCATGTCATTCATTGGCGGTAAGTCAAAAAATAAACCAGCATTTGATAGCTCTACTTTTCTTTGATCGTAGTCTGATTGCTTATCAAATGGTCCATTTAGATACTTAGGACTCTCTACACCTTGGATAAAGTCTGCTAAGACTCCATCCATATCAACAAATATTTTAGTTATAGCTGACATCAAGCTACCCTGCTTTTATTATAAGACCAATTAACACTTGCGTTCGTAGCCATTTTTTTAGCAACCCAATCTTTAAGATAAATGTGCAACCAGAAAGCATCGGTTTCATGCCAGTTATCAACCTCACATGATTGATATTCCCAACACATAAGCATGTTGTAAATGTCGTCACTACCCAAATCAGCTCTACCAAGAGTTGAAAAGCTATTTAAACACTCATCCACATAATTAGAATAGTCTTTTGGATCGTCGCCGTATCTTGCAATCAAGCTATCGATATTAGCTTGGGCCATAAGTTTGACTATGTTTTTAGGATCACAGTCAATTTCTTCTTTAGTAAAATAATTATATGCAAATATAAACTCCTTCTTTTTAGCATATTTTACTATTTCACTAATATGCTCTGGAGTTACTAAAAATGCACTCATTACGCCACCTCCTTTTTTATTTTTTTATTAACCTTATCAAACCAATCAAATGTTTTTATAACCTCAGCTAACAAACCTTTATTCTGTGAATACTTGCCCAAATAAGCTACAGCTTTTAGTTCATTTGGTTTGTTTTTGATTTTTACCTTGACCTTATCCATTACGCCACCTCCTTTTGGTATCTATTTAGGAATCTTGCAACTCTTTTCGTGGCAGCACCCCCTATCGTCCACTTAGGCACACCATTATCAAGACAAAAACCACGGCCATCACCTATTGGATTACCGTCATCCATGAGAGTTGACATGTAGTATCTGCTAACAAATTGTCCAAGTTTCATACCTATATCTTTTGGACCATCATTAAAACTAACATCTGCATCATAAAACTCAACAAGAGGATCTGCCTCATCATGGGTTAAACACATGTCTCTGCCATAAGAATCTCCGTTTTCGACAATTCTTACATTCCATAATTGATCTCTCTCGACATCAAGCAAGTTATATAATTTTTCCATTACGCCACCCCTTTTCTAAGACCCATGCTTTGGTCAATCAACATTTCAACCTCTGCATCTGTTAATCCTTGCTTTTTGTTCCAAGCATCGATTGTTGCTTTGTCCCAGTTTACATAATCACCAATCTTAAGATCAGCAAGCGGGACATAACCACTCTCATAATCAACCACAGCAACAGTGCCCTCTAAGTAATACTTAGTGCCGTCATAAACGGCGACTCTTTTACCCTTTGCTTTTTTGGTAGCAGTAAAACCATCAAGATTATCTATATCCATATTTAACTCCTTTTTGGTTATTAATTAATTTACTCACATATATATATTATCAAATCTACACAAATTTGCAACTATTTATACATATTTATACAAGTTATTTTAGGCATTAAAAAGGGCCTTAAAAAGGCCCTAGTTGTAATACTTAATTAGAGGATAAGCGTATTACAGCTTTTTGCTAAGCTCCTTGAGATCCAAAGATTCCTCTCCAATCAGAGAAACCGAATGAATATCTCTCTCTAGCCTTATATCTGATATTGCCAGTTGAAAAGTCTGGTTCCATAGAAGTCTCCATTGGAGATCTTTGGAACATTTTTAGACCTTCACCTGCGCTATTAACAGAAGTAAGAATAAAGTAAGCGTCTGGATCAGTTAGATAATGATTAACTGAATAGCCACCAGGCATAACACCTGTGTTTCTAATCGCGTTAATATCGTTATCAGCAGTTCCAGATCTTAGTTGAGAATTTAATATTCTGTCAGCAACAAAAACAAGTTGCGGTGGGACAATAAGTTTGTCCGCTGTGACACTAATAGTTAATCCTCTATCATCTGTAAAAGTTGATATATCGATAAGATTATCTTCTAATGACGCCTCATTCAAGTCAGCCATAGTAGTTGCTCTGTTTGCAGCTGAACCACCACCAGATAGTGGGTGATCTGTTGCAATAAGAGATTTACCATCGCCGCCTGTAAAGCTAGATGAGAAAGCGTTGTTTAAAACATCAGCACCTTTGACTTCCTTAGTGTTAGCCATTGATTTTGCTAATGCTTTAACATATCTTTTACCCAAAGAATCATAAAGGTTATCTTCAACTGCCTCTTCTGTTAAAGCAAACGCTAACGCCACGGTATCGTGTGTATAACGTGCACTGTAACTTTCAGATGCGTTGTCAAATTGAACCCCTTGTCCTTCGGACTTAAGTGGTGCAGAACCAAATCCTGTGATTAGGACCTCTTCTTCAAATGCTCTGTTTGAATCTTCGATAACAAAAATATCTTCATACTCGTTCTCGTAAGAATCATAGGACATTCCAAAAAGTGCGTTTAACCCAGGCTCTAGCTCTTTTGCTAGTTGTGCTCTTGATATAGCCATTTATATACTCCTTATGCTAAACCAGCACCTTTCTGTCCCATAATGTGATTTTGTATCACACACAAAACATTGGTGTTAGTCGATGAAACATCGTCGTTATCGGGATCCTGGGATATATCTAGAGCTTTCAGTGGTAAAGTAGCTGTAGTAGCTCCTGTACCAACATCTAATTCTAGTGCTGATATTCCAGACTTAGTATCGCCAACTGGTGATCCGTCAACAATGTCGAAGTTTCCAAACAAGTCTGCTACAGGCATAGCTGCATCTGCTTGTACTTCAAAAACAACATTAGGATCATCAATGACGTTTGCGATTATATCCGAAGCAGCAATGCTACCAGGATAATAATTGTTAAACACTTGTTCGCCTGTGGTTGGATCAGTGTAAGATACACCGTTAAACACACCGACAATCGGAACTGTGCCAGTAGCAGTATGCCTACCAATAACACCAGCTGTAAGCTGAGTTACCAAGTCACCTTGGAATATTGGTGTTGTGGCTCCACTAGCAATCCTATATCTAGATTGACCTCCAGAATAAGGCGCTCCGCCCATCATACGAACAGGTTTACATCCAAATGGGCTGTTATTATTAGCCATTGTATATTCTCCTTATATGATTATTACTTTTTACCAAAAGTAACGTTAGACCTCCTATCAGAATCATACTTCACATATCTGCCGTCTTTTTTAGATTCATTAAACATAGTATTGTCTAATGCCTCTTTTTTTCTTGCAGTTTCCTGTTCGTAATATGTATTACGTTCATTCTTGGTTTCGATCGGTATTTTTGCTAATAGCAGACCTTCACTATAAACTAAACCAGCATGTCTTGAATTATCATCAGCTACAGGTAAAACAAACTCTGAGGGTAAATCAGTACCTCTTACGAGCTCCCAACCTTCTCTCAATCTTCTGCTTACATTAGCGACATCCTGTTGTCCCAGCATGGATTCTCTTATCCAACGATATTCGTACCCTTCTGGTGGTGCAGGAGTTTCAAGTTTTCTTACTGGTCTCCATGGTTGTCTACGAGTGTTATTAGCGTGATTCTCGGATTCACGGGAATTTCTGGATTGTGTCATATCTTTATTATCTTCTGTTGTCATTTTGCCTCCCTAGATTGTATGCGTTGTTTTTCTTTAGCAACGGACTTTAACCAGGCGTCCTCGGACATGCCATGTGGTTTTAATCCACGGAGTCTGGCAACTTCTGATTTAGAGAATTGCACACCGTTCTTTTTGCCTTGTGTTTTTTGCCGACCTCCAACGGAGGCTGAGGCGACTCTTTGCACAGCGGGTCTGTCCTCAATTTGTTCAGCATTATCCGATTGTAAATCGGGATAAACTTTATAAACTCTATCATTTAACTCAGTATAATATTCATCTGAGTCTGGTTCAAAACCTTCATTAACTAAATTCATGTGAGTATATTGTGCATACTGAGTGGCCTCAGCATTTTCACCAAACCATGAATTTTTAGATTTCCACTCTAAAGCCTCTTGTGTTGGTTGCACAACTTGGCTTTCTTGTTGTGGTTGTTGATATGTTTGTTGTTGTGGTTGTTGATATTGTGCATTAGCCTCATCTTGTTTTTGTTTAGCAATACGCACCTTTTCTTTTTGTATAGCAACCTCATTTTTTAAGCTATCTGCTTTAGATATTAAATCAGCATCGCCAGATGCATGTGCTTTTTTATAAAGCTCAGTTGCCTCACGCTCTTTTATTTGTACTGTTTCTTCTTCTTTTTCTAATAAGTTTTGTTGGTATGTGACAGCTGCATTGTAGTATTGTTGCACTTGTTGATCTTTTTGTGCCAACTGTTCTTCTAGTTGTGCAGCTTTTTCTTCTGCTGCTCGGTTCCTAGCGTTTAGTTTGTTAATTCTTTTAGATACACTTTTAGTGTACTTTTCTAACTCATCATCACTGCTGGGTTCTGCTACTTCGTCGTTTTGTGTTTCAGATTCAGTAACTTCTACCTCTATATCAGCAACTTCGGTTTCCATTTTGTTTTCGTTTTCTATCGTCATAAGCTAACTATATCATCTGGATTGAGTATTGTGGCAATAACCTCATCATCATTGATGATTCTTACTTCTGCACCGTCCTCAAGTTTAAATCTCGAACCAGAGTAGCGTCCGATCAAAACCCACTGCTTTTCTTCGCACCAAGGTGTTTCTCCATATCTAGATTTGTCGTTATAGCATAGCGGTCCTTTTTTAACCACATAAGCCACAACGGTTGCTAGCGCCTCACGATCTGTTGTTTGTTTTGTTAATACTATGCCACCGTCTGTTTTTGCTTTACCAGCATAGGGTAAAACCAACATACGCCAACCTGTTGGTTGTGGCATCCTATCAAGTAATGATTTATCTAATTTTTCTGGATCTAGAACCAATGTGCTTGGATCTACATAAGCCTCTGCTATTTTTTTGTTTACTACGTTACTGTCTGCCGCTGTTGTCATATATTTTTTCCCATGTCACTTATAGCGTTTGCAATATAGTATAAAGCAGAAAGCTCTCCTTGCAAATATTTATAATGTTCAATATCTTTTAGTCCTCCAGACATCAAGGTTTCTTGAATCTGTTGCTCGCGTTCAGATATAGTTTTCTTAATTAGGTCGATTACTTCTATTTCGTCCATAAATTAAGATTTTTTTGGCCTACCTCTTTTTTTTGCCGCTGGTTTTTTTGTTGTTT
>VTLG01012322.1_pt1 | contig 25189 bp, 51 predicted proteins | sample 4694571 | NCBI WGS metagenome assembly VTLG01 (sample SAMN12604809, study PRJNA352737) | marine metagenome | biome: ENVO:00000447; feature: ENVO:00000209|ENVO:00000569|ENVO:01000036; material: ENVO:00002151; isolation source: viral sequences binned using virsorter ...
GATAAACTGGTTGAGCATTGCGCTTTTGCAAGCATGGAGCATCCACAGCGTTTGATGCAGATGGCTCAACGTGCCATCCCACCGTTTGAAACCATGTGGATTGAATGGAATGAATATCACCGTGTTGCGATGCTTGGTAAGGCATACAAGCAACGATTCCCTGAACGTTTCATAGATGATGAAATAGATGCCCCACGGCATCTTGGGTATTTGATACAGCGATTCAATGGACACTTCCTCTTTACCGCTGTTGTTGAATTTCCATGTCCTGATACTGGTCAAATGAAATGCTGGCCTAATGGAACTAGCTTTTATTTCAGCAATGATACTGAAATTGACCATGAGTGGACATTAGCACCTGAGTTAGATAATGATTTGGAAAAGCCTGACCCAACAGAACTGCGAAAAATTCAACGCCGCGCTATGGAGCATTTGATATACCCGCCCTATTGGAACGAGTATATTGACCATTACCCAAATGAACTGGATTGGTTTGCAAAACGTGTTTTGGTTGCCCAATCAGCTACAATGAGCATCAATGATGAACAGTGGCGCACAGGCTGGTCTAGGGATTGGATGGCGGCTAAAACGAAACATGAATTGCAGACTCTTGAAGGTGATTTGCGGTTTTTGATTTGTGCAATAGGGTTCTTGAACTATGACCATATTGTTTTACAGGACACCAAGCCCAGCAAGGATGTGAAGCACACTCGTTATGGGCGGCGTGTTCCAGAGAATGAATACCGCACAGTGTTCATTGATTTGCCAGAACGTTGTAAAACATTACGGCGTGGAATACTCACTGGCACAGGTAGCCCCAAAAAAGAACATTGGCGGCGTGGACACTGGCGCATATATCGTGATGAACGTGGCAGAGAAACTCGCCGCACATGGATTGCACCTATGAAATGCGGCAACCCAGAACTCGGCACGATTGAACATGATTATGTGTTGCGAGGTAAAAAAGGTTAGGTAGGGTTTTGACGTTTTTCCCTACCTGATGGGGGCAGTGCCTTTCCGTGGTTGGTGGCACTGCCCTCTTTTATTTGTTTATATAATCTTATTGCCATCTTCCTATTTGAGATTGCGTATAGAATTTGCCCATTTCGGGTAACAAGATATTGTATCCCTGTAGTGCGACCAGTGACCTCTACTTCCGGCTCATCCATGCTGTTGTTCCCATATATGCGCCGACAATGCCAGCCCCGCTTATATAGAACAAGTTGCTTATATCTTTAAGTGCTTCAATACGTTCAAGAGGAATCCACGGTGAAAAAAGTGCGGCAGTGAACAAGCCCATGCCAATCAAGGTGTATCTTGCCATCCTAAGTTGAGCTAAACTTTTTCTCAAATCTCTTTCTGTTTCACGGATTTCTTTTGCGTGTTCTAATTCTTCATCTGTCACAACACCATCACCATCAATATCATAATCTGCATATTCACTATCTTTTTGTAATTTTTTCTGACCCATTTTAACTCCTTGTGATAAGCCAAGCCATGCCGATGGCAACAGCAGATAAAACTGATATAGCCACAACTACAGTTACCACTTCCCAAATCTGCTCTTGTTTTTTCGCTCTTGCAACCCGCGCTAAACGTTCCGCCTCTTTTGCTTCACGGATGCGCTTTGCTCTTTCATCTACGATGCCCTGCCAAGTCCCATGTCCAAATCTCAAGTCAATCATGTTCGCAACTTCTCTGAGCTTTTCCTGAGCTAACTTTGCATCAATTACTTCTCTTGCAACATTTTCCACGCCAAACTGGTCAGAAATACTTGTTCCAGATTTTTTAGACCTGGCTTTTTGACATTCTTGTTCGCCACGAAATAGGTCATCAATCTGAGAACCTATTTGCCGAATATCACTGACGGTATTGATGTTTGATTTAATAAAATCGGTGGCCTGTTTAACAAGCGCAATTCCTGTAAGGACTTCTGCTACAACCATCATTACCACCTTGAAAGATAGCCCCGATGGACTGCAAATAGTCTTTTGACATCTTTATTATATCAGTAAATCTCTTTTATGACTACAGGCGGGTCATATGTCTCAAGTATCTTCTTTTTCAATTTATAGATGGGTGTTCTTGTCGCGGGGCTTTTCACATCTTCAAGGATTACCTTGCCATCATGTTTGTATTCAAAGTCTCCCACATAGTGACCAATCTTCTTTCCATTTACCATCAAAGCTATACGAGGCTGAAGACGCAGATTATCTATTTTGCCCTGCGCTTCCAGCAACGCTAGTATCTTATACCGCTCTGCTTCTTTTTTTGAATGAAAGGTAATCCCATCAACAACAGTTTTAACTGCGCGATATTTGTTCTTGGAAATCGTTTGCTGTGACCGCACCGTTTGTATGCTCCATGATTTTCTGTATCGCCTCATGGCGCGGGTATCTTTCCCCATTGACCCATTTCAAAACGCCGCCCTTTGAGAAGCCTATCGCTTGAGCGAATTGGTCAGGGGTTAAACCTTTCATTTTCAGATATGATTTCAAAGTCATGCCGCATCATATCAACCAAATTAATTTTTATCTACCCCATTTTGGGGTTGCTGTATCTTGTAGTTTATTGTAGCTTAATGAAGCTAAATAGAAAAGAGAGAACCATGAAAGACCCATTTGAGCATCACGGAGTCGGACACTTATCAGCCTCTACCATAAATTTATTCATACAACAGCCAGCCTTGTGTCTTATGAAAATAGCTGGCTATCAAGATAGCGGTAGCACCGCCCCTGCGTGGCGCGGCACAAGCGTTGATAGAGCCGTGACTAAAGCGGCATTTGAGCCAAAGACAAGTGATGATGAACTTATCAAACTAGCCCACAAAGTATTTGATGAAAACCATAAGTCCTCAATAGATGTACCTGATGAGGAAAAAGTAACCAAAGAACGCAAAGCCATTGTTGATTACGTCCGCACTGGCGCAAAATTTTACCGTTCACTTAAAGAGACGCCAGAAAGTGAACAGGGCAAAGTGGTTGTGCGGATAGGCGATATAAAGACACCTTTCATTGGCTACTATGATTTACTTTACAAAGACAAAGTAAGAGACATCAAAAGCGTTGGACGCAAAGTATCTACACTTGCAACAGGCGCATCAAGACAGGCATCAATCTATGCACTAGGCACAGGCCGCGAGCCGTGGATTGATTACGTTACTACCAAAGAAGTCAATGCGTATCGGGTAGGAAAAGTTGATTATTGGCTTCGACAAGTTGAGTTGGCAACGATTGGGTTGCAGAAAATCCTGTCATTCTCTGATGATATTTTGGAGTGTTGCCAGCTTGTTTACCCTGACTTAGACCACTGGATGTGGAGCGATACACAAAAACGTATTGCCTCTGATATCTGGCAAATGGAGAACCACGATGCAATCAGATGACATTTCTACTCTTTTGACCGCCTTGTATAAAGCGCGGGATAACTTCAAGACTCTTGAAAAAAATGGAAGCAACAGCTTTTTCAAAACCAAAGATGGCAAGCCTCATAAATTTTCCACGTTGGATGATATTTTTTATGCTTGCACAAATTCTTTGCGAGATGAAAAACTGGAAATCTTTTACACCACCAAGGTAGTCGGTGATTTGAATTACCTTTGCACCACGCTGTTTCATATTGATAGCAAACAGTGGTTGCGTAGTGAGACAGTCATCGGTGATGCCAAAAGCAAGCCGCAAGACATTGGCTCTGGCATTACATATATGCGGCGTTACCACATCCAAGCTATGCTGAACCTTGAAGCAGATTTTGAGGATGATGGGAATGTTGCCAACGGCAGAGATACAAATGAGATATCGCCGCCCCGCAAAACAGTTGCGCTAGATTCCATAGACTATGATTACGCTGGCGCACCATACAGAATATTCGACAAGCAAAACAGAGAGAGCCAAACCTTTACTGAGATTGAGACTTGGGGCGTTCGCATGAAAAATGATGCCAACAGAACTGAGGCTAACAAGAAAGAGGTAAGCCGTGTCCGCAAAGATATTGAGGATTCACAAGATATGACTGCCAACGGCAAGGCTCAAATGCTTGCTCGGATTGATGCAATGGGGATGACAAATGAAGCGTAGAACACAGAAAGACAAAATCAAGGAGTGGCTTGAATCAGGCCGTTCGATTACGCCGATTGAGGCACTTGAGATGTTTGGCAGTTTCAGACTTGGCGCAATCATATTCACTCTTCGTGAAGAGGGTATGCCCATCAAGACTGAGTTTGTTACAAATCGTTACAAAACAAAATTTGCCAAATATACACTTGAACTTCCAGAACAACAAAATCTATTCGGGAGAATGTAATGAATAACCAATATCCAAATTCTGGCAATCTGTTTGCCGCAAACAATACAGAGATTTTTCGCAAGGGGACTGTAGACATTGATGGCATGGATTATGAGTTCATCATCACAGCCACAACGACCAAAGAGAAGAAGGTAATATATGAAGCCTTCGTCAAAGCTGGCGGTATGTTTATCAACTCCGAAATCACAGAAAAAAAGGATTACAACATCTCTGGTGAAATTGATGTAGCTATGGAAAAGCTAATGATGTGGGGCAGAAAGCGTGAGGATAAAAATGGTAATTCCTACACAAGAGTCAGTGTTGCACCCGCCAAACCCAAGCCAGATTCAGAGCCAAGCATAAGTCCTGATGATTTCAATAACAAAGGCCAAAAGCATGATGAAGAAAGGCAAGACATACCGTTCTAAGAAAAAGCGGTATGCAAACAAGGAGCATCTAGCATGGGTGCATCAGTTTCCTTGTTGCTTGAAAGTAAATGGTGATTGCTTTGGTTCGGTACAGGCGCATCACTTGTTGAAGCCGTGGGATGGAGTGCGGGGCATGGGCTTGAAAGCCACTGACCGTAATCTCATACCATTATGCCAGCGTCACCACATCATGCTCCACAAGCGAGGCAATGAGATAAAATTCTTTGAAGAAATAACTGGTAACGGCGATTTCGGTAAAATCATTGCCAAGCAATATTGGGATAGAAGCCCACATAATCATGACGAGGAATAAATGATAACGGATGAAGATGTCGAAAAAGCTATTGATTACCTGAGAGATAATGCTACAGCCGCCGCGCAGTCAAGAGCCAATCGGATATATATGGATGAGTTCAGAAAGTCACTGAAGGCTCTGATAATGAAAGAACACGCCCATCTGCCAGTTGGCGCACAAGAACGTGAAGCATATGCTGATGAAAGATACAAAAAGCATCTTGAGGCAATGAAGATAGCCATAGCACAAGATGAGCAAAACAGGTTTATGAGGGTGGCGGCAGAGGCAAAGATAGAGGCATGGCGTAGCTTTTCTGCCAATCATAGGGCGGTAAAGATATGACAAAAGATAATATTGATAGTGTCAGATTGTTAAGTATTGTCCAAGCCGCCAAATATCTTGGTATAGGCCAAGTCACCTTTAGAAAAATGGTTGAGCGTGGTGATGCCCCCAAACCTATACAAATCACTGATAGACGAGTAGTATGGGACAAGAAGCAGTTGGATATGTTCATTGATAATCTGACACGTTTCTAAGTTCCTCCCAAAACTGGCCTCTCATCTGAGGGGTCTTTTTTATCAAAAAAAATGACATTTTTTGCACTTTTTCTTGTTTTATGTGTTGACATTGGTAAACAAATACTGGATTATAATTAGGTAAGGTAAACAAAACCACGGAGACCAAAATGTTAGAAACACTGGTAAAAACATGGGATAACAAAACACTTAAAAATGCAGTTGCAACAGAAAAAGATTGTGTTGCTACACTTGAGCATGAGTTGAGAAAAAACCCTGAAAACGTTGAACAACTTGTAAATTTATTGGTTGTATCTAACAAAAAGCTAACCACCCTTAACAATGAATTAGCTTCTCGCTAAACCACGGAGACCACGATGACATATATGGAAGATACCCCAACTTTAAGAATTGCAAAAACCATACAGAGCCAGATTGTAGCACAATCTCCAACCGCTTTAATGAGTTATGGAGCAAAGGATTTTGTGGCTTTGACTGAAACAGATAAAAGACATGGTGGATTTCAGTTCCGCACTAACGGATTGAAGCACAAGGGATTGGTTTTGATTAACCTAATGTTCAATGACACCTACACCATTGAGACAGTGAAAATACGCAAGGGTGAGGTGAAGGTATGCGATTCATATGATGATGTTTATGCAGACCAGTTGATTGAAGTGTTAGACCATATGATTGAGGGCAGACAGTATGTCCGTTAAACGTATTGATATGGCCTTGCACGTTCAAGAGTTATGTGCCGCCAACGGTATAGCTGTAAAATATCAGAGCCTTGATGACCCTTGCCCGAACTATTGGGCGAGGCGACACCCAAGAGAAATCCAGATACGCCCTACCAAGAACACAGGTTACTATGTATCCGCTCTACACGAGATTGGGCATATCGTGGGTGAGCGTCAGATGCCCCGCAATAGGAGACTTACTCAAGAACTGTATGCGTGGATATGGGCGAGGGAAAACGCCCTTGTATGGACTGATACAGCCGAGCGTATCATGCGTAGGGCAATGGATTCCTACGGATGGGAACAAAGACAAAAAGATATTTGGGAAAGGAGATTTAGAGATGCGGGGATTTGAGAAACTACAAGAACTCAAAGATAATATGATGAAGCCAATTTATGAAAAGCGGCGGCATCTAGGTTGTGAACTTTGCGGGACAACCTTCTATGGATATTACAAAAATACAGGCACAAACGCCGTGCCAAACGGAGAAGAATCACCGCACCCGACAAGAGAGGGTTGGATAAGAGTGCATACATATGATGACGTTTTTTATCCTGATTGTCCTGATTGTTGGTTTCCAACTTTTGTGCGAGATGCAAAAACCGCAAAACTCATCTTTGAAAGGGAGCAAGAAAAAAGCAGAAAAAAAGAAGAACGCAGAAAAGAGCGTAAAGCAAAAAAAGATGCTCAACCTGTCTACGTGGATTACAAGTTACGATTTGAAAACAGACAAGCATATAACGAGCGGATTATTCATTTAGCTGGAAGCCCTGATGATTTGACAAAATATGAGATTATGTCCTCTTACTTCTTAGATAAAATTTTCTGGAAAAAATTTGGCAAGGGATGCCACACACTTGAATCCAGACACTTTACAATCAAGAAACATCTTTATGATGGCACATACAGAAGCAATTCTGGAAAAACACGGATGGGCAGTTTCACACCGTATTTTGAAGTGACCAATAATAAAACAGGCAAAGTGCGAGAAGTTGGAACTGATTCCGTTCTGCGTCACATTGAAAGGCGAGAACAATTTGGAACAAACAGACGCAATGACCCAAAAAGAAATTGGGGCTTGCCTAAAAATGGTTGACAATGGTAAACAGTCACCCTATATTTAGTAAACAAACCACGAAGGAGACCAAGATGAATATGTATATTGACCAAGGAATGGAGCAAGATGCACAGAATGACCAAAATATTATTTTGGAACTAAGGGCTAAGGTTGGAGATGCTATTTTCCATGCACAAAAATTGCAAACCGCAGGGGCGATGGCGTATTACGATGACTTGCTTACAGATGTAATTGATAAGCTAGATGATATTCTAGCAGACGTCATCCAGCCCATTGAAACCAAAGTTGATGAAGGGTTGAGACACTATGAAGCAAACACTGACGCCGCATGAGTTTAGAGCCATGCGGTACAAACTAGGACTTTCACAAGATGGGTTGGCAAAATTATTGGGCTATACATCCCGCTCAATGATTTGCCGCCTAGAAAGCGGAAGCCGAGACATAACGCCACGAATGACCTTAACTATGAAACTATTGATGGAGAAGCATGATGATAAGTTGGCACACCGCGCCTGAGTATTCTTACAAAGGATACATATACAAGCCAGAAGTTGATGAGGATGATGAAGGCATCCGCAAGGCTTGGCATAGATGTGTAAGCCGTATTGACCCAACGGATGAGTTGGTCTCAAACGTAACCCCATACAGATGGATGACTGAGCAAGAGTTCAAGGACTTCATTGATGTAATGGCAAAGGTGACAGCATGAGGCTGGCAATCTTAACATTGGCGGTTTCATTGACCGCCTGTAGTTACAACCCTGTGGTTGACTTGAGGGCTTCAGAAGATGCCGCGCAGTTATTCCAGAGGGATGTGATGGAGTGTAGGGAACTAGCCAAAGAAGTTGATTGGGCAATATTCCCGACATATAGAATGGCTGTTGCGAAATGCCTAGAAGGGCGTGGACACAGCATCCTCAATGGAAGCAGTTGGAAATAGGAGATTCCAGATGGAAAACCGTAAATATGCAGAAGCAATCCTACCAGTTATCGCCAAGCAAGCAAAAACTATCGAACAAATAGCAAAGAAACTGGGCAAAACGAAAGCAACGATTACCACATATATCAATGATTGCCGCAACCGTGGTCATGATATTGAAAAGATAAAGCGTGATGGCGTTTTCTTATTTCGTTATATCAACAAAAATGCCGCCGCTCAAAACGCCGCCTTGTTAAAATTTGAGGGTAATAAAAGCCCTGACCACATTGATAACAGGGTGAAAGGCAAGACCAAGTTTATTGCCAAAGCCCTGACAGATAAGTTAGGCTTTAGTGTGACAGAGCAACAGGCGGTTCTTTATGGGTTGCATCTTGCAGATAAAGCATTGAACCCAGAAGAATTTAGTGACTAAGAAACCGCCCCCTCTTTGTGAGGGGGCTTTTAGTTGGAGAGTGTGATGCAGAAAATCGTAACACAGATTTCAAAAATATTTGCTGTGATGATGGTTTTAGCTTTCAGTGTTTTGATGCTTGAGTTGATGATAATAAACGCTGTTCTTGGCTGTTATTCTGGTGATACAGAATATTGTGTCAGCTTTAACCAAGTGATGGGGATTGACTAATGGCACTTGCGATACCACCCAAAAACCGAGCGAATGAATTAGGGGTAATGCCAGCTCTTGATGTTCCTAAAAATGATTGTTTACAAATAATATCACTTCACAAAAATTCACAAAATATTCACAACAAAGGCCAAATCCAAACTGCCGAATCAAATGTTGTGAATTTGCAAAAACGTGATGTAGATGTTTGGATAATACATGAGGATTTTGAATGGGTTGATGCTTTAATATGTCAAGCCGCCAGAACAGCAAACGAACTCTATGATTTTGATTTAGTTGGATTGGTAGAGAGACCTCAACTATTGAGATACAATGCGCCAAGCAAGGGGTATGATTGGCACTTGGATATTGGCGTTGGCGATACATCAACACGAAAAATCAGCATCAGCCTCGCATTGAACGACCCAGAAGAATATGAGGGTGGTCAACTTTCATTTTTCTTAGAAAGCAAGCAGTCTATTGATATTCCACAAGGAACGGCTGTAGCGTTTCCATCTTTCATGTCTCATTGCGTAGAGCCTGTGACAAAAGGCGAAAGATGGTCATTAGTTTGTTGGGTTGCGGGTGCGCCGTTCAGATGAGCGAGAAAAAACAGTGTCATTGGTGTAAGAAACAAGTCGACCCAGAAAAATGCTTTGCGACTCAACTGACATTCGGGCAAGGCTGGTATTGTGATATCTGTTACAAACCAGTCATTTTAACGGCGGAAGAGGTCGAGCGTAATCTTTCTCAACCATCAACCCCGCAAGAGTAGCAAGCCTATCTTTTTCCCGCATACCCTTTTCCGTGAGGTTTAAAGCCCCCTCAGCGCGAACAACGAACCCATCTGCTAGTAGACCACTCAAAATGAACTCATAAGGCTCTCTGCCGCTTAAAACGGCGATTAAACCGCCAAGTCTCACATTTTGTGTGTTTGATAAGCCTGTGCGGCCTTTTTTGCCTGACATTATTTTTTTCCAAAAAACTTTGTCGCTGACCTGACCGCAAATGATGCTGATACAATCACTCCGAGGGTGTATTGATAATACTCTGGCATGGCTTCAAGTGCCGCAAACCCATTCGCTACTATTTCTCTTCCCCAATCACCACAGAAAGCTAATATCAGCGGAATACTAAAAAGCACGGTCAGCCATTCATCTTTCCACGAATTGACTGAACCTTGCGCCATTATCTTTTCCCAATTGGCCTCAGATGTTGCGGCGACCTTCATAATCTCAGCTTCGGCTTCTGCTTTGGCAATCTTGGTTTTTGCAACAGCCGCTTTTTCTTCTGCCTTGCCCTTGAGCCAAGAACCAGCCAAATCTCCGACCATTGGTAATATTGCTTGCAACATTCAAAACTCCATCATTCTACTGGTACGCAGTGAGCCATCAATCTGTAATACTGATTTTCATATCTTGCTGACCACATATCTTCATTTATTAAATAATTGCATTGCTCTTCTGTCATCTGTTGCTGAAGGGTTATTTGATTACCGATGAAATGCCATTCTGTGCCATCATTTCCCCACATGGAAATCACAAGGACGAAAGCAATTTCAGTAGTGTGGTGAACGCCAATCAAATAATATTCCTTTTATCCCTCAATTCCTGCAAATCCTTCTTTTTCTTCCCGCCATCATATTCCCAAGCATAGCCACGATTTACCATTTCTTCATTGATGCAAACTGTACTGCACCAAATTTCCCCTAACATCCTTCCATATTTGCCATCTTTTTCTGTGCGGACCCAGAGGTTGTCACAATCATTCATGCGGCGTTCCAAAAATTCTTTGGCCTCAAGACCCATTTCCTTTTCTTCTAAATCCCTTGTGCGGCTTTCTGGTGTATCAATGCCAGCAAGACGGACACGTTCCTTTTTATACATATCAAAGCCAAGGTCTAAGATGACATCAACAGTATCACCATCAACGACTTTCATAATTTTCGTGATTTTGTATTCATACATTATTCAACAATCCTCACTATAAAGGTTTTGCCATCTACGCCTTTAGCTATTTCCACTGTTTTTTCTTCACAAGAATATCTTACATTCCCATCTTTTTTATACAGATTGCGTTCAATAGTGCGCTTGGCTTTGAGGCATTTTGAAATCTTTTCAAACGCTGTATGCTCAGACACATCGCCACCTAAATATAAAATCAAAGCGATAGTCTCAACCACCATCCCCATTCCTCATTATTTCTAGTCTTGCTTCAATAGCACTGATGCGTTTTTCATAAAATTCAAGAGTCAATTTTTGTTGCTGGTCATGCGGCGCACGACCTTCATCTATTTGCGTAGATAGCTCATCAAGCTGGTCTGCCAAATGTTCTATCAACATGAATTGTTCAGAATCCGCTGGTAATGACCCCATTTCTCCGCGAGGCCATTTGATACGAAATTCTGTGTTCTGATTTAAGTCTGCTCCCATCATGGTGATGTTTGTTTCGATTTGATTCAGGCGTTCAATGATTCCAAAATATGCCCACGTTGCAATAGAAGCCGCCGCCACCATAGATATGATATTTCTAAGGGGCAAAGCGAGTTCAGTGTTTTCATTCAATCTTGCTGGCATGGTAGATACCTATGCTTCAAAAATCAGTGCTATCTGCCCCTGTACGAATCATCTCAGCTACTCTGTTGCTCCTTTCGCCTACTTGTTTGGCATACTTGGAATCGAGAAGCTCATCTGCGGCGGCATGGTAATCCCTGCGCTGCAATGCATCCAACATTTTGACAAATCCGTGTAGCCGTGGAAGTCCCATATTGAAAGCGAGGTCAGCCAACGCCCTTTGGCGCACCTCATCCAAATCTCGCCACCATGACAAGCCGTTATCTAATTCGTTTTCAACGATGGTAATATCATTGGTCAAAAGATAATCAACCTCTTCATCAGAGAGGCCACGGTCAACGAGATTCCGCCCCACGCCAATGGTTTCAATTCCCAAGTGGTCTTTATAAACTTTATTTCTCACGCCCTCATGAAAGCGCATTTGTTTGATAAATCTGTTTTTATTCATTTGTCTGCCTTTGTCTCTAGTCGGTCAAATATCTTGCCGAGCATATCTTTTATGTCTCTTATGTCATCACGATAGTCCTCACGGCGAACATACATCATTGACACCTCTTTCATTTCTCTATCCAACGTTTCAATCTTCGTCCAAATTGCTTTGACGAAAAACGCAATCAGCCCTGTAGCGGCGACCCACAACAAATCATGTAGCCCAAGATTATCCATCAAAGAGCCTCTACCGCACTAAATGAAATTCCATACTTGCTGACTTCATCTGCATCCCAATCAATCTGTGGGTTTTGCATACGGAATAAACCTTTTGGATTGTTATATACAACCGTATTACCAGATGTCACGGCAGTCTTTATGGCTGGCTCAATATTGATATTTGCATCACCACTGGAATCGGTATTTACATCATCTACAATCATGTGCAACTTGCTTGTCCCAGCAGACCCAAGCTGTATGTAATCCCCAGCACGAAAAGCATTAGCAAGGCTATTTTGGCTAGTTGAAATAGAAATGGTAAAATCACCGACGGCGATGTTTGCCCCCAATGTAACTGAACCGCTGATTGTTCCTCTTGGTGTTCTGGCATCTGGGTCTCCTAAAAGAAATGTTCCTTTTCTTCCATGTAGCTTCAATATGAAAGATTGCCAATTAGCCGCATCTGACCTTTTCATAGGCGGCAAAGTTAAACTCACTGTCCATAGCGCATAATCATATTCAAAGACTTGTTGTGCGCCAGAAAAGGGAGAAACAGATATCGCTGTTTTTCGCTGTAAAGCCCAACTTGATTTTGAATAATAAGGGGATGTTGGAACACTAAGAGGATAAGTTGGAGCGGCCATTATGCAAATACCTTACTGATTGCCTTGCCTCTACGCTTGCCATCAATGACAGCTTGCATTGTTTCAGCTTTGAAGCGCGGAAGCATATTCATCATTTCTGTTTTGACAGTCTGTGATACACCTGTTTCAACCTGAATAGTTTGATATACATTGACAGGCGCACCACCAGCTTGAATCATATTCTTGGTATCTTGTTTATTTTTGATGCTACCCGCACTGTGAGGGATGAATAATTCTGGTCCACGCTCACCAACTAAAACAGGTCCACCTGTAGCTCTTGCGGGTATTTTACCCCCGCCAGCAAATGCCATGAAAGAATCCCCACCAAAACTGCTACTGCTAGGTCCAACAGAACCACCGCCACCAAACCCGCCTGTGAACATAGAAAGAATCTTTTTGATGATGAATGTTTTGATGGCTTCTGCAATAAGCTCCTTAACGAACTGTTTGAATATGTTTTGGAAGGTATCCATAGATAGTTTACCTTCAACAACAGCTTCAGCAAGTGAATCAGCAATAGCATCACCAGCCCTTTGCGCGGCCTGTTCAACAGATTTGAACATTGGGTCAAGACGCTTCAATTCCAAACTCAACATATTTTGCGCTTCAGCAAACTCATCAGCATTTATCTTGCCAGCCGCTAACGCATCATTAAGGGCTTGCTGTGTTTCAAGAAGTATCTGTTCTTCCATGCCAAATTGCTTGGCATACTCTGTGCCAATTTCTATTGACCTGTTGTACGCATCTGTACTTCTCTTTGAAGCATCCACTTTGGCTTGTATCTTGGCTTGCTCATCATGCAAAATCTTCAGCTTGGCGGCGTGTTCTGGCAACACCTCGCCCATATTGATAAGCTGTTCATGGTATGCCCTCTCTGCTTCAGTGAGGTTCATTGTCTGCAAATTGAGTATTTCATTCTCTTTTTGCATTGCGGCGATAGCATCAATACCAGATTGTTTGATGGCCGCTTCTTTTTCCTGCGCTTCTTTTCTTTCGTTAAGTATCCTTGTGTATTGTTGTTCTTTTTGTATCAGATTAAGTAATGATTGAGCCTCCTCATCAGAGACATTTTTCAAATTACTCATAGCTTGATTGGCTATAAGATGAGCCTCAGACATTCCAAGCATTGCCTGTCTAGCTTGTTCTGTAGCAAATCTCTGGTCTCTCAATGCCTTTGCTACATTTTCTTCATTTTTTCTTTGCTCTTTTGTCTTGTCTTTGTTTTCATCTCCAGCATCAATATTTTTTTTCTGAGCTTCTTCCAGCTTTTTGAGAGCATTTTGTAATTCTTCAATCTGACTCCTGTATTCAGCAATCTGCGTTTGCGCTGGGCTATCAAAGGTATCACTCAACCCACTGAAATCTTCAACAGCGTTTGCAGATGTCTCTTGAAGCTCTTGTATCTTACCTTCAAGCAGTGCGATTTCTTCTTTGATTGCGGTTACACTGGTAAGGTCTACAGAACGGAACGCATCAAATTGACCTAAGAAATTAGTTATAGCATTGGCGGCTTTTGTGAACCCGCCCATAATATCCGCCAGCTTTGGCAGAAGCGGGGTCAAAACGGTTACGGTTAATTCTTCAAGTGCCGCGCCGAGTGCCTTTGATTGGTTTGCAAAACTATCAGCCGTTCTTGCGGCATCACCATGAGCATCAGTTGTGCCAGCTAGTATAAGGTTTAACCTTGCTTGAACCTTTGTCTGTGCATCTACATCAGCCGCATTTTGCCTGATGCCCATGCGGAAAAGCTCTGCCTGTAGCTCCGCTTCAGTGATAACAATACCAAACCGACGTACTGCTTCGTGGTTGCCAACCAATGCTGATTGGAACGCTTGCATGGTTTGTGTGTCAGATGCATTGTTAAATGATGCTACATCTACAGCCAGTTTAGTCAGTTGTGTTGAAAGTTGGGCGGCTTCACCTCTAGCAAAGCCAAGAGGCACAAACGTATCCTGAACGCTTGATGCCATACCCTCTAGTTCAAAGGTGCTACGGCCTACCGCATTGCCGAAAGCCTCAAGGTCTTTGCGAACATCGCCAACAAACTGACCAAAGACAACAGATGACTTGGCTTGCATTTCCTCGACGGAAGATGCCAGCCTTACATTTTGAGCAATGAAGCGACCAATAATGCCAACGGCGGCAACTCCAAGCGCACCTTTGATGGCAGTACCCATCTTGCCCATGCTATTAGAAACACGTTGCTGGGTCTGTTGGGTTTGCTTTTCTATATTTTTGAGGCCACGCCTTACATCACTAAGGTCAGCCTCAATACGGACTAGAAGGGTATCAACTGTTGTTGCCATTTAATCTGGATACCTTTCCATCAAATCTTCAAGCTCATTCCTTGAAAGTGGCGGCGGCTCTCCACCAGAATGAAACTCAGCGAATCCTTCAACGGCGGCATAAAACTCTGGAAAACTCATATCCCAAAAAACATTTGGGTCTATACGCATTTTACCTAGAGCCATCTCCATCCAGTCAGTCCACGGCAACTCATTTACAGAAGTTGCTCCGCCTCTTCCACGTTTCCCTCATCTTCACCTGATGTAAGAACCTGTGCTACAATCTGCCCCATTACTCTAAGACCTTCAGCAAGGCCAGCATCCCATACTGCCTTGCCGACTTCTTTCTCATCCACATCATTACCGCCAGCGCGAATAACGGTTGTGAGGACGGAAACTATTTGTGTTGTAGTAAGTGAACCTTCTGATAGAGTTTGTGCTAATTTAACAATGCCTTGCCCTGTTGATTGCTCAATTCTCATTACAACATCTAGTGTAACCTTGCCCTTATACTTCTTCGCCCCCAGCGTTATCTCTAGCTCTCCGCGCTTTGGATTTGTCATTCTTGACTCCCTGTGTTTTCACAATTAACACCTCGCCACGATTGGCGAAATCCACGCAAGAATCAGCCGTAAATGATTGACCCTCACACTCAAAACTACCACCCGCTTCTAATTCAGAAGAACATGGTATTGTCCACTCAATGTAATCTCCCTCAACCCTTTTATGGGCAGAGAGAGCATTACCATTGACTGAAACCTCAACGATTTCCCACGACATTGTGTTACGCCGCCGTGAAGGAAATATAACCACTGGATTCAAAAGTGATGCTATAAGTCACCTCACCATTGAACTCACCAGCATATTCAAGAGAAGCAATCATGAATGTTCCAGCAAACGTGCCAAAATGAGGAACGATTATTTGGAATAGACTGAAAGCCGCTGTTTGTGCGCTTGAGCCATCACTTGTGTTTTGCTGTGCGTAATATGCCGTTCTAATAGTTGCTTCTGATGCGGCATCAGTAAAAACACCTGAACCAGAAACGGATACACTATTTGTACCACCACCCGCAAGTAAAGCCCGATGACCAAGGCTATCTTTGTTAGTTATATCAACAGCTTCCTCAGCCATTGTGATTGATGTTGAACGTAACCCGCCAACAGTTGCATAAGCAACAGGGCTTCCGCTACCTATCTTTACCAAAAGGTCTGCGCCTTTTTGTGCCGCCATGTCACAATCTCCTTATGTATCCGACACAACGGCACGAAATCGCATGACACCATGCCGTGTTAATCCATCTCCCTCCAACAGTGTCGTCTGAAACTCCTGTCTCATATTCACCATTGAAGCTCCTGTCACAGATAATGAACTATCGTGTAGCGTATCATGTACCTGTTTCATTATGTCCTTTATATCACGCCTTCCACGATATTGCGACCAAATATGAATGGTGAGCGTATGTTCAAAGATATCCTTGTCTTTTGCTGATACATCAATAGCGGTTTCTTCCCCTATCACAATGTATGGGTAAGCCGTCCCTTCTGGCACATCATCAAAGACACCTGTGATAGCAGAACCACCAGCATCAGTAATGCTCGCTCCGTTCAGGGCAGAAAAAACTGATTTTTGCAATTCAAAGCTATGTATGCTCATTTTGCTTTCACCATTTGACGAGCGAGCCGTTTTATCTTCGGTTTGTTTTCTTCAAGTGCGGGTTGCATAAATGGTCTTGCCGCCATCTTTGAAGTGCCAAACTCAAGGAAACTAGAATAATCTGCCCTGCTTTCAACACTAGCCCCAAGCCCATCAGTATCAAAATTTAGGAAAATATTGCTTACAAGAAAGCCTGTATCTGTGGCTGGCGGCTCACCAGCGGCAGAAGCCTTGTGAGTGCGGCGTGGATTGTATTTTTCATAAACAACGCCAGATTTCGCGCCTTGATTGATAGAATTGACCGCTGTGTTACGGACAAGATTCCCTGCCCTGCCTACTAATTGACGAGCATCGCTTGTATAATCCTTGATAACTTCATTGAATCTTGGCTTTTTTCTTATAACTCGTGTTGTTATTCTTGCCATTATGTAGCGACCCCCTCTGTGCAATACAGTTTGAGGTAACGGTCACGCTCACCAACATTTTCAACTCGATTTATGTTAAAAAGACGCTCATAGTTGGTTGAGTCCACTGCAAAGGCATATTTTATGCGATTAGCGGCTGTTACATTGCGCCTGAAGCGTATAACAAGCTCATGGGTAGTCCTACCCTCTATTTGGTCGCCAACAAGCCTCTCGCCCCCGCCTACGGCCTTTATGCTACCGAACACTGTAGCTACGTCAGAAAAACTTGAGGATGCGCCGCCGCCCCCATCTGCACTCCTTGAGCGAGATTGTATCGTTAATCTATGCTGATGTTTGCCTAACGCCATGATTAACTCGCATATCTTGTTGATAGCGAACTAACGCCGTATCTCATCACTTTATAGGGCTGTAAGAGATTTTGAACCAATGCTGGGTAATTTAAGGCTCTGCCCTCATCTTCCCCCCTGTGTTCATATAGATGCGTGGCATATTGCTGTATGGCTATACGGATAGCCTCTGGAACATCTGTTGTACTTGTGCCATAACCCGCCGTATATGTAACTTGTATTCCATTGGCATTGCGTAAATCAGTAGGCCAAGCCCCGCCGTCCCTAAGAACAACCCTTGGCGGTGTGCTTTCTGCATCAACATAATAATTTGATGTCGCCCATGTGGTTTGATTATCGCTGTCATCAAAATAAACAATAGATGAAACAGACCCCAAAGGTGGCTTTGGTAGCTCAATATAATTTTGCAGATAAACAGTATAGGGGGCAGTGTACATACCCTCTTTCAATGGAACATCAAACTCTGATATACCATCTAGGCTCAATCTGAGTGTGCGTGTTATAAAAGCGCGGTTTGTGTATTCTTCGCACCAGTTAGTCGCAACAGTAATCAAGGAAGTCAAAAGGGCGGTGTCTACACTATCATCTACTCTAGCGTAAGCCCTTAATTCAGCAACAGTCACAGGGTCAATAGATGCCGCAGATGTTACAGTTAATCCAGCCATATCAATCTCCTGTGTTTACTGTACCAAAAACCCGTCGTTATGACCATTCTTCTGTAGGTGCAGTAGGCCACTTTTCTGATGTGGAATCAGATACATCAGCATCATCTCTCCGCCTGATAACACGCAAAGATGCTCTATAAGTTGCAAACGCAGAAACACAATCAGCAGTCAGACCTGAATTTGGTGATTGCGTCCAATCAGTTGAATCAAGAAGACTTTGAGATACTACTTTGCTATTCACAACTAAACACCCTTTATGCCAAATATTGATACTGAACCAAAAACAGGAGCCTGCGTTGCTGAAAATGTAACATTTGCCCCACTGCTACTCCCTACGATTATGCCAAAAAGAATATCTGTTGATGTCCCAGATAAATCACCTTGTTCATCCACAGAAAGAAAATCTTCTTGCCAAATAGAATCACTATCAGTTGATAAGTATTGGTTCATCACCGAGTTTCCTGTTATTTGATTGGATAAAGTTGTAGATTGGGTATTGTGAATCCTCGCAGTCCCTCTAAAGTTTCCGCTCCCTGTGGCAGCTAAAGTTCCACCAATCTGATGCACCCCATCATTACTTACATGACTTGATTTGCCATCACCAGTTCCAGCCGCTTGATTGAAAGTTGACATTCCCACAACATTATTTGTCAAACGAGTATTAGCGTTTGAAAAACTTGCGAAAAGATGTCTAGCCGCACTATCTCCATTTCTTATAATATCAAACTCAACTTGGTAAACATCATAAGAAGAGGAAAAACAATTTGTAAAATCAAACGCTGTCGCTGATGCAAGACCTTGTATTATGGTTTTTTTCTCAATTAAAACAAGTCTTCCTGTTGCATCAAGTAAATCTGCTATATCCCTTGCCCTAGTCATCCCTTCACCTCCATGACTTGCATAAAGGAAACAGGAGTCCATGAATCATCATAGCTCACAGCCGAAACACCGTATTGATTGAAATAAATATCATGACTCGTGCCATTACCATCTAATTGAAGACTATAGGTGTGTTGTGAAATACTAAGGCTCTGGTCTGTTATAAAGTAACTGGTCTGATTTATACCCATTATATTTCCACTGTTAAGGGCTGGCGTTGAATAAATGTGAGCAAAGCCGTCAGAAACCGTAGATGATTGACTGCCTGTTGTTGCTGGGCTAACGACTGTTGTTGTTCCTCCGATTGTCCTTACTAATCTCGCTCCAACAACAGTAGAAGCGTTTTCATTTACCATATAAAAAGCACCCGAAATATGCATCGTACTGTTTATAAACTTCGGAGTTATTACACAAGTCATTGTAGTTGTTAAATCATAATTAGGAGTCGCCGCCGTTACAGTAGCCTCAGTGTTAGCCGCTGTCTCTGACTGTATTACCTGAACCACTGAACCAGATGGAATTGCTCCATCAGGAAGAGTACCTTGACCATTTATCAAATTGGCTAAATCTCTTGCGCGACCCATATTAACTCCTCGCCGCTAATAACATGATACTTAAATGGCTGTAATGCTGGTGAGTTGAAGATGGATGAGAATTGTAAAACTCTATAGGTCCAACGCTTACAACCATTTTACAGGCTTGACTTGCATCCAATGGAATAATGTTATTGATAAAAATACCTCTATTTGCGGTTTGATTTGTCGCAAGACCATTTTGGTTGTACATTAAATATTCTACGTTTGAGGATGACCCTATCACAAAACCAAAAGACCTTGCGTTTGATGGGCTGTTTTGCAACATAATCCCTTGCCATAAGTAAAGACCTTTGACAGGGGCGGTGAAAACACCTGTAGTTGTATTATAAAGGCTTGAATCACCAAACCTTACAGAAGGCCAGATTATTGTATCATTCATATTTGCAAATGACGCATAACTATTCGCGCCACTTCCTTGCAATTCGACATATGGAATATTTGCATAAACCAGATGTTTGGTTGTTGGTAAAGTTGCCCCTTCATTTAGCGCAACGGATGCGTTATGGGTGACCGCCCCACTAAACGTGCCTCCACTGGCGGCAATGGTATCAAACGTGGTGTATTTATCATAAACGCATATCTCAACAACATCATTGGCTGATAATGCGCTTAAACCCGCTACGGTGTTGGCAGTATTCGTATTGTAATCAGAACCAGCAACAAGAGTGATTCCGTTTAATTTAACATCAATTTGTGTGCCAGAAGAAAAAGCTATTGGTCTTCCATCATCATCATTACCTGAAATTGATGTCTCACCACCTGAAGCTGTCTTGTAATGCCTTACCCTGATATTTTGGCTCTGTGTATCTCTAAAGCTGAATACATCATAAACGATGACTTCAATCTCATCACTGGCACTCAAGGCTGATATATTTGTGATTGCGTTTGTGCCATATGCATAATCTGTATTGGCCTTGAGCAAAACACCGTTCAAGAATACATCAACATATTGACCATCAGAAAAGGTCAAAGTCTTGCCATTAGCATCCGCCCCAGACACACTCGTATCTGATGCAGAGGCAACATATTGATACCGTTGCCGAACTCCAACATTTTTGGGGTCTTTGCCTAGATACGCCATTAAGACCACTCCTCCGTGGGAACTGTAGGCCAAGTCACTTTGTCAATATTTGGATTTGTTTTACGAATTGTTCTTACTGATGCCCTATAAGTCACAAATTTTGCCACACAAGCATCAGTCAACCCGCAATCAGGAAGCTGTGTCCAATCCGTTTGCCTCAACAAACTATCAGCTATATCTTGGGCAACCCCGCCATGTGGAATCCATTCTGTATTATATTTTGTCATCTGTGTCTCCTATGGCTTAGTGGGCCAAGAAACGTCATCAAGAGATGTTGCGTTTTTTGTAATATCCCGAAGGGCTTGTCTATAATCTTTCTGTGCTTGCGTCATTGTTCTATCAGATAAAGCCCATACATCTGTAAGTCCTAACCTTTTGTTACGCTCAACTCTCAAATGTCTTAACTTGTCATCTGCGCTTAAAACAACATCCGATGTTTTTTCTGTGGTTGTCTCACCAGTAACCACATTAAATATCTTACCTGTACCCACAAAAAACTCCTATTGGTAACCGATATACATGGTTCCATTATCAAACGTCCCAGTATGAGGGAAAAATTTTAATTGCGTTAGTTCAGCAGACAATTCTTTGTAACCCTCCCATATAATAAAATAATTTGGTTGAGAAGCTTCAAAAACAATGGTCTTCATAAACCATTTGTTTCCTGTTAATCTCACTAGTTCGCCATTGTGTTGTAGCAAATTGGAAGCCGCCCCCCAGCTATCCAATCTCCACGAATCTGCACTTGTGCTACTGCCACTTCCGATACTACTACTGCTAGCAAAAAACATATCGCCCCTAATATAACCAGAAGTTTCAAGGCCACCACTATCTCCAATTTGCATACTTTGGTCTGCCGTTGAAGCTGTACTGCAATTTTCTATAAAAAATTTAATTATTTTTACGCCACTAGGTATGCCAGTAAAAGTCACTCCACTTGTGCTACTTAAACTTTGTTCAGATACAAAAGTAAATCCAGCCCCAGTCAAAGTGCCAGTGAAAGCGTAATTATCAGCTAAATCAAGGATTGTGTTATCCACGGCATCTGCTGTAATTGAAGCTGTTTTAATTTTAGAAACCATCTTTCACCTACAAATATTCAAATATGACCACAATGCCGCCCGCACCATTGCCACCAGCAGAATCACTTGCTCCTTTAGCGCACCCGCCAGAACCGCCGCCGCCCTTTGATGAAGCGTTCTTACCGTTATCAACATTACTATTTATGTCCTCAAATGATTCTTCTGCACCTTCTCCAAAAAATGATGAGCCACCGAACCCACCTATTGCATCTTGTCTATCTGATGTGCCATCACCGTTCCTAAACCCTCCACCACGACCACCAGCATAATTTATATCACCCCCTGTGGCTGTGGCTGGGACAGTACCCCTGCCAACGTGTTCAAAGTCACTGGTATCTATACCGCTTCCCCCCGCGCCACCATTCGCGGTAAGGGTCAAAGAAGCACCATCTGTGAAGGTCGTATTACCGCCAGCCGAACCGTTATTATTTCCAGCCGAGCCACCAGTGCCACCACTGCCGACTGTGACCGTATATGAAGATGCTAAGGGAGATATAAACTTCATGGCAGTAGCACCCCCACCTCCGCCTTGTGCGCCTCCTACGGCGGCTGATGAGCCACCATTAGTGCCTCCTCCACCACCACCCGCACCTGTCGCGTAAACAAGAGCCTTTGTTGCCCCTGTTGATGGAGTGTATGTGCCGTCTGCGGTGAAGGTTTGAAACCTAACCAGATTTGTTATGCCGCTATTGACAGTGATTGAATCGAATGTTGCGTTCAGGTCATCTTGTGATACGCTAGAAATAGCCTTGCCTTGAAAAACAATGTAAAAATCATCTGTTGATGCCACAGTGCCTTGTTTGATTGTCAAAGTAGTACCTGATGCAGTATATTCAGCAAATGGCTCTTGACGCACGTTATTGATAAAAACCTCAAGCTCTGTAGCTGTGCTTACTGAATGGTCAAGCGTAAAACTTGTACCGCTTTGACCTGTAAGGTCTTGGTATTCAATATTGGCGAATGAAGCCTCTGGATTATTACCGATATATGGCATTAGGTGATTTCCATTATTGACAAGACCGCATCAAGGGAATTTGCTGTATCACTTTGCACGACCAAGGTGTTGCCTGTCTCCATTACAACTTTGTTGCCCCCCATATATTCAAATGATGAGCCAACAGGAATCGGTATGTTTTTTATGAGGTGACCTGTTCCTTGTGATGTTCCTAACTTGGCAGAAACGGTAATTTGTGATGTGCTTATATTGGCGAATGTCAATCCAACAATCACTGTGGTTGTGCTTGCTGGAACAGAATAGACAAGCATATCTGTTGATGCCGCCGTACCAGTGCCTGTCGCCATTTTATTTTTGAACGTATTAGGCATTTAGCACCCCCTATCAGGCCACATCTTCAAGAAGTGCCGCCACAACGCACGTTACTGTGCCTGAGCTTGTTTTTGCGTTCAAGTTATTGCAAGTAGTATTTGGCAAACTACCAAACCAAGAATGACCAGCGGCTATTTTTATTGCATCAGGGGCGGCGGCATCTGCGGTTCCCCCATCAGCAACGATATATACGTCATTAGTTGTATCTGTGTTTTTGATAAAAATAAACTTTACCTTGTCACTTACACTGACTGTTTTTCCCGCGCCATCAGCCCTAGCCTCATATTCGACAAAATGAACATCAGCATCAATTAAGACTGTGCTTGTGTTGGTCACGCTTGACAGCTTGTAATACCATCTATCACCTGACGCTGGCGTGATAGAAGTTGAACCCGAAATTGTTTTTGCTATCTCATCTGGCAAAACCTGAACAGATAAAGTAGCTATTGCATCATCAGCCATGTTGTTCTCCTCTAGCCTACATCATCAATAAGAGCCGCAACAATGGCGGTTACATTAGCATCGCCCACATCCGCTATATCTGATGCTATGGCATGAAGATTTCCAACCGTTGTGTTTGGAAACCGTCCTGTAAAAGTTTGTCCCGCCCCAATAAATATCCCATCCGCAACACTGTTTGATGCAGTGCCGCCATCAAGAACAAGATATATTCCATCAGCGGTGCTTTCATTTTTCACAAAAAGAAACTTTACTTTATCAGAGGTGCTTATTGCGCTTGGTGCGGATGAAGCGGTGACTGCTGTATAGTCAATGAATGACCCAGCAATCAAATCTGCGCTAGTAGTCGTTATGCTGGTTAATTTATAATACCACTTGTCGTTGGCATCATCAGGCGAAACTGACATTGACCCATCTAAGACAACAGCAATCTCATCAGGCAAAAGCTGATTTGTAGATGTTATAATTGCGTCATCAGCCATTTTGTTATCCTAAAGCAATAGCAAGAGCCACAACTTGCGGGTCTTGCTCTCCACTGACAATCACTGAATCACTCGTTTGATTAAATGAAAACAGTGTAATAAAGGCATCATTATCAGCGTTTCTTATTTTGAGTATATCAGTTGAGGTGTCATACCACAACTGGTAAGCATATGTTGTCGTTGGCGCGGTGCTTCCAGAGTTATTTGAAACGATAGCCGCCAGAGCATTATTTATGTCTGACCGCGTATCAGGGAAACTTTGATTGTTGATGCTATAATCATGCTGTGCCATTTATTTCTCCTATGATACAATTCGTCCAATGCCTGTAGCGTTATAATCAAAAGTCCTATTTACGTTTGAATTACTGCTATCAAAGAATTGTATTGTAAATCCTGTCGCTGATTTATTGGTTATATCATAAAATTCACCGCTTCGCATATTTTGTGCCGCTATACCTAAACCAGTAAGCGTTCTAAACGCAAATGGGAATGTGATAACCTTTGCCCCTGAACCACTCGCAATATCTTGTTCTTGCTGTTGACTTACCGCACCAAACGCTTCGACAGCTATTGATGTGACAGCTGGGTTGTAATGAAACAGCCCATCACTTGTGATTGATTGACTGCTTAATTTAAGCCTTAGTTTGTAACCCCTAGCGGTATATTCTGATGATAAAATAACATCCTCAAAGGCTGTAAAAGTCGGGCTTCCTGTTGGGTCATCGTTTGTCAAAGCTATTTGAAGTCTGACATCCGTTCCCCCTGAACTTGCCCTACCAGAAAAATTCGGTCCACTTGCTTCCACAAATGGTCCATAATTTTGCCTTGTGACGGTGATGTTTTGTGAAACAATTTTGAATCTTTGTTTTGTACCCAAATCAATCACATTTACAAAATCATAAGTGCCTGATTGAGCAACGTTACCAACGCCTCCATCAAACTGTCCAAGCTGGTCATCAAAATTTCCTGAAACGGAATCAAACAAATTATCTGTTGTGAGCCTTAAAGATGGCGTTCCACTATCATCAAATATGTAGACATTGCTTTTAGTGCCAGCAAAAGCTGTAGCGGCAAAAGTTTCTGTATCTGTTCTAAATAACTGAAAGCCATCTGTTATGGGGTTTGCATCTACCTGTCCAACAACAGATGCGGCGTTCCTTG